>OGJW01000260.1_pt1 | contig 14415 bp, 12 predicted proteins | sample 1572361 | NCBI WGS metagenome assembly OGJW01 (sample SAMEA2582078, study PRJEB24529) | metagenome | biome: Human gut stool | place: China | collected 2011 | reverse complement strand
CTGCTATTGCAATGACTACTGCCTGCATAACCTCAAGCGTCACCGGTGATGATACAAGCATATAAAATGGCAGTATCGTATAAAACATTGGTGATATATGCACACACATATGTGACATAAGATGATCTCTCTCACTTGTATTTAACATTCTGCCCGTCGTCTTCATATAGTGAAACATCTGCGAAAAAAGTCCCATATCAAAATTAGGTGAGCCAAATGACAGATAACGGAACACCATACATATACTTATAAATGCTGTCATAACACCTGCAACTATCGCAACACCTGTGATATACATTCTTTTACTTATATCTTTTATATCCGCATTATAAGTGGTGCTGTCACTAATATATCCCTTGTAAATCTTGTGCACATAACTATATGAATATACAGCTGCCGCCAGTACAACAAGTGTCATTCCAGCCACAAAATACACATCATTATATTCATATACACACACGCAGGCATATACCAATACAACTCCTGTTAATAAAGTTCCCTCAAGAATACAGGCTTTAAGCCTGTTATTATCCTGAAGCTTTTCAAATATGACATATAATACTATTGTTAATACCAGCGAGCATATAATAACTGAAACCATATCAACATTTTTAACGTATGACAGGCTGTTTATCATATACCTTCTGCTATTCATTATAAAACTCTCAACTAAACTAACAAAACACCACGCCATAATAAATCTTATGACGCAGTGTTCTAATGTAATTGTATTTCTTAAATTGTTAATGACCCTATACAATCCGCTCTTATCCATCTCGCCTCTGTCCCTCTTGTTAAATACTATTAATGAATTCAGACAAAAACATTATTGCCGCTCCTGTATCCGTTCTCTCTGATGTACAACTTGAAATTGAAAAATATCTTCCATCTGTATCAAAAGAATATTTATCAATAAGTCTTTGTCTTATATTCTCTTCATATTCTAACAGATATCTTGAAACAAATCCACCAATTACTATATCCCTGTCAAATATAACATACAGATTATTAATTCCTGTTGTAAGATTATCAAGATATTCATCAAGAACTTTGACGCATTGTGCATCACCCTCAGATGCTTTCTTAAAGAATTCATCTATCTGTATGCCAAGGTCTGATGAAAGATTTCTTGCTGAAAGATAACTTTCAACACAGCCCTTCTTTCCGCACATACATTTTCTTCCGTCAGGATATAAAGTCATATGTCCAAATTCACCATATCTGTTATGCTCTCCCTGAACAATCTTATCATTGCTTACACACGCACCACCAACTCCATCATTAATCATAAGATAGAATTTGTCGTGATAGGACTCGTCCATATGAGCATTTTCATTCTTATGGGAATACCAGTAATCAGCAAATGCACTCGCTCTTGCATCGTTCTGTACAGTATAATCATACTTAAGATGACTTGTAATGTTATCAGTCTTATAGTCTCTTGTGTTAAGTGGTGGAGATGAAATTATCATTGTATTATCACTATTGAATATACCCGGCATAGTTATCCCTATGCCAAGTATATTACCAGTATTAATATTATTCGTCTCTATTATATCATCTACAAGCTCTGATACCTTAACTCCATAATCACTTTCCGGACTGAATTCAATATCAACACTTTTCTGGCTTCTTATCTCTCCATTAAGATCTATAAGTGCCACCTTTAATTCATTAGCACGGACGTTAACGCTTATAGCGAATCTTGCATCAGCATTTACCATAATCATCTGGGCTTTTCTTCCTCCTGTTGAGTCAAAACTGCCCTCCATAACTATAAGCCCTGCATCTTTTAAAAGCTTGATATTCTGATTGATTGTCGGAAGTGACAATCCAAGTGTATCTGCAATCTCCTGCCTTGATATTGCACTGCTGTTATATATAAGCTTAAATATTCTGTTCTTATTATACTTTCTAACCTCTGACGTTGTTATTTTCTGTGATGAAATCATTTATTCTCCAAATACTGCCTTATAATCTTTCTGGAACTTCTCAATACCTGCATCTGTTAATGGGTGATGAACCATCTGCTCAATAACCTTATAAGGAACAGTTGCTATGTCAGCTCCTGCAAGTGCACAGTCTGTTATATGTATAGGATTTCTTACACTTGCACATATAATCTCTGTCTGGATATCATAATTAGAAAATATACCAACAATATCTTCAATAAGCTGGATACCCGGCTGTGATATATCATCAAGTCTTCCAAGGAATGGGGATACATATGCTGCACCTGCTCTTGCTGCTAAAAGTGCCTGATTAGCTGAAAAGATAAGTGTTACATTACACTTTATTCCTTCTGCTGAAAGCACCTTAACCGCCTTAAGGCCTTCTACTGTCATAGGAATCTTAACTACCATATTAGGATGAATCGCAGCAATCTCACGGCCCTCTTTAATCATTCCTTCCGCATCTACTGTAGTTGCCTTAACTTCACCACTTATAGGTCCATCAACAATACTTGTAATCTCTTTAATCACTTCATTAAAATCCCTGCCTTCTTTGGCAATTAATGATGGATTAGTTGTAACTCCGCAGATTACACCCATATCATTAGCTTTTCTGATATCATCAACATTTGCCGTATCAATAAAAAATTTCATAAAACCTCCATTCTGCATATACACTATCTGTTATTATTATGCCAGATACATCAATTACATTTTCTCAAATACCCCTTTTAATGCAGGATATATGTCTTTAAATGTATTATAACGTGAATTATACCTGTCTGCAATGTCTTTTTCCGGCTCGATTGTCCTACATATTCCAACAATGCTGTCTGCCGCCTGCTTAACATTTTCATATTCACCAGCCGCCACCATAGCAAGCATAGCAGCTCCCATAGACGGACCCTCTTCTGACTTTAACAGATGTACTTTAATTCCCAGCACATTAGCCATAATTGTACACCAAAGCTCACTCTTAGCACCACCACCGCACATCTTGGTTTCTGTGATGTTAATTCCAAGTGACCTGGCAATCTCAAAAGAGTCCCTTATCGCAAATGCAACACCCTCAAGCGCCGCCTGTGTCATATCTGTCCTTGTGCTGTCCATAGTCATTCCTGTAAATGTTGCTCTTGCAAGCGGGTCATTATGTGGTGAACGCTCTCCCATAAGATATGGAAGAAAATATACATGATTATTACCAAGCATATCTTTAGTTATATGTGACTGTGCTTCTTTATAATCCGTATCCTTTAAAATATTATCCATCCACCAGCCATTGCAGGAAGCTGCACTTAACATACAGCCCATAAGATGATAATATCCGTCTGCGTGGTCAAAGGAATGAAGTGCATTATTATTATCAACACTAAAGTTACTGCTTGATATAAATATCGTTCCACTTGTTCCTAGTGAAATATTGCACATTCCATCCCCAACAGTTCCAGTACCTACTGCCGCAGCAGCATTATCACCTGCTCCAGCAGCTACACATACATTGTCTGGAAGTCCAAGCTCCATAGCAGCTTCTTTAGTAATACAGCCAACCTTTTCGTAGCTTTCATACAAAGCCGGAAGCTGTTTTCTTGAAATTTTGCATATGTTAATCATCTCTTCTGACCAGTCACGCTTTTTAACATCTAATAAAAGCATACCTGACGCATCCGATACATCTGTGCAATGTACTCCTGTAAGCCTGTAGGCTATATAATCTTTAGGAAGCATTATCTTAGCAATCTTTTTGAAATTGCCAGGCTCATTATTCTTAACCCAGAGAAGCTTAGGAGCCGTAAAGCCAGCAAATGCTATATTCGCTGTATATTCTGTAAGCTTATCCTTTCCAATCTCATTATTAAGATAATCACATTCCTTAGTTGTTCTTCCATCATTCCAAAGAATTGCCGGTCTTATTACATTATCATTCTCATCAAGAATAACAAGACCGTGCATCTGACCTCCGAAGCTTATTCCTGCAACCTTGTCCTTATCTATATCCTTTATAAGCTCTTTGATTCCCTCACAGGTCTTATCATACCAGTCTGTCGGATTTTGCTCTGACCAGCCTGGCTTTGGAAAGCTTATAGGATAAGTCTTAGATACTGTATTTACAATATCACCTGTTGGTTCCATCAATATCAGCTTAACCGAAGATGTTCCAAGGTCAACACCTATATAATACATACCGCACCCCATTTCTATAAACTATTATATATTTACGTTATAATCTTAACTATGCAAAAGGATTTTCTGACTTATAAAGCACGCCTGCCGGCTGGTTATATGATATGTCCTCAACGCCAAGATACTTAAACACATCAAACAAAGCCTTTCCATAATGTCCAAATGCTACTGCCCCATGATGAGGATAATTCTTCTCAACAAGCACGTGTCTGTAAAATCTTCCCATTTCATTAATTGCAAATATTCCTATAGCACCAAATGAACGTGTTCTTACAGGAAGAACTTCACCCTGTGCAACATACGCCCTTAACTGGCTGTCTGAAGTACTCTGTAACCTGAAAAATGTAATATCACCAGGTACAATATCTCCCTCAAGTGTTCCGTTAGTAACTTCTTCTGGAAGTGAACGTGCCATAATCATCTGGTTCTTCATCTCACAGAATGAAAGCTTGCACGCTGCTGTATTGCCACAATGGAAGCCCATAAATGTATCCTTAATTGTATAATTGAATCTGCCCTTAATATCTTCTTCGTATATATCTGATGGAACCGTATTATTAATATCAAGAAGTGTAACAACATCATCGCTTACAACTGTTCCTATGAATTCACTTAAAGCTCCGTATATATCAACCTCACAGGATACAGGTATTCCCATAGCTGTAAGACGTGAATTAACATAGCAAGGAACAAAACCAAATTGTGTCTGGAATGCTGGCCAGCATTTTCCTGCGATTGCAACATATTTTCTTGAGCCCTTATGTGCTTCTACCCAGTCAAGAAGCGTAAGCTCATACTGTGCAAGCTTAGAAAGTATCTCAGGTTTCTTATTACCTTCTCCTAATTCTTTCTCCATACTCTTTACAACCGCTGGAATTCTCTCATCTCCTGCGTGGTTATTATAGCTTTCAAAAAGGTCAAGCTCTGAATTCTCTTCTATCTCAACGCCAAGATTGTATAACTGGTTAATTGGTGCATTGCAGGCGAGGAAATTATTAGGTCTTGGTCCAAAGCTTATAATCTTAAGATTATTTAACGCATATACAACCTTTGCAACCGGTATGAATTCGTGAATCATATCTGCACATTCACTTGCTGTTCCTACTGGATATTCCGGAATATATGCCTTAACTCCTCTTAATTTCAGGTTGTAGCTTGCATTAAGCATACCACAATAAGCATCTCCTCTGTTACCTACAAGGCCTCCATTAGCTGATGTTTCTTCTGCTGCCGCAACGAACATCTTAGGTCCGTCAAAATATTTAGCAAGCATAGTTTCTGCAATTTCTGGTCCAAAATTACCAAGATATACACATAAAGCATTACAGCCAGCTTTCTTGACATCTTCTAATGCCTGCTGCATATGTATCTCGCTTTCGACTATACATATTGGACATTCATATATTTCATCTGCATTATATTTGTTCTTGTAAGCCTCAACTAAAGCTTTTCTTCTGTTCACTGACAGGCTCTCTGGGAAACAGTCCCTGCTCACTGCCACAATTCCGATTTTAATAGATGGTTTGTTATTCATTGTAAAATCCTCCATTTCTGTAACACCCGTTACTACAAGTATGGGGACACATCCTGCTATATGACGTATCCCCTTACTTTTAATAAATACATTTTAAAAAGTTACTTATATAATATTATTTTTTTGTACATTTTGCAATACATTAAGCAGCTTTTATAAAATATTTTATATAAATCACTCAATTATTCACTAACTAGTTTTATAACAATTATTTATTATCTGGTGTATGCCACTTCCATTCCTGTACCTCTGGAAGGTCCATACCATACTCACTTATATACTGCTTATGCGCAACTAAAGTATCTCTCATCTTCTGGAGAAGATATGAACCCTTGTTGCCAAGCTGTGGAAGTGCATTGATAACAGCCTGTACAAGATGATAACGGTCAATCTCGTTCTGCACTCTCATATCAAATGGAGTTGTAATCGTACCCTCCTCCTGATAACCGAATACCTGAAGATTTCTGTTTTGTCTATAATATGTAAGCTCGTGTATAAGTGTTGGATAGCCGTGGAATGCAAATATAATTGGCTTATCCTTTGTAAATAAAGCGTCATAATCTGTATCTGACAGACCGTGAGGGTGCTGTGTATTAGACTGTAACTTGAATAAATCGACTACATTTATAAATCTAATCTTTAAATCAGGCATATTATCTCTTAATATTGTAACAGCCGCAAGTGCTTCAAGTGTAGGTGTCTCACCACAGCCAGCAATTACTACATCTGGTTCTTCTCCCTGGTCATTACTTGCCCATTCCCATATGCCAACACCCTGTGTACAGTGCTTAACAGCCTGTTCCATAGTAAGCCACTGTGGTCTTGGGTGCTTAGATGTAACAAGCACATTGACATAATCACGGCTTCTTATGCAATGGTCAAAGCAAGAAAGCAAGCAGTTAGTATCTGGTGGAAGATACATTCTTACCACATCCGCCTTCTTATTAGCTATATGGTCAAGGAAGCCTGGATCCTGATGTGTAAATCCGTTATGATCCTGCTGCCATACATTTGATGAAAGAATAAGGTTAAGTGAAGCAATTGACTGTCTCCAAGGAAGCTGTGAACATACCTTTAACCATTTAGCGTGCTGTGCCGCCATAGAGTCTACTATTCTGATAAATGCTTCATAGCTTGCAAAGAAGCCATGACGTCCTGTAAGAAGATATCCTTCTAACCAGCCTTCACACATATGCTCTGAAAGCATTGAATCCATTACACGTCCGTCCTTGGCAAGGAATTCATCATTATCCTTAAGAACATTATTCCAATCCCTGTTAGTCTCCTCAAATACTTTGCCTAATCTGTTAGACATTGTTTCATCTGGTCCAAAGATACGGAAGTTCTTAGTTTCTTCATTTAACTTGAATATATCTCTTACAAAACCTCCAAGTTCAATCATATCCTGACCATCTTTTGCTCCTGGGAAAGGTACGTCAACGCCGTAATCCCTGAAATCTGGAAGTCTTAAATCTCTTAAAAGCTTACCACCATTAGCGTGAGGATTGGCACTTATTCTGTGATCTCCTTTTGGTGCAAGTGCTCTTAACTCTGGAATTAATCTGCCATTTTCATCAAACAATTCTTCTGGCTTATAGCTTTCAAGCCAATCATTAAGCTGCTGTAAATGTTCTGGTCTATCCATCATAATTGGAACCTGATGTGCCCTGAAAGTTCCCTCAATTTCCTTGCCATCAACAACCTTTGGTCCTGTCCAGCCCTTTGGTGTTCTAAGTACAATCATAGGCCAGAATGGTCTTTCTGTCTTACCTTCTTGTCTTGCTTCTCTCTGTATTTCCTTAATCTCCTCAATAACAGTATCTAATGTCTCTGCCATCTTTCTATGCATTGTCATTGGGTCATCGCCCTCAACAAAATATGGTTTCCATCCACATCCGTGGAAGAAACTTTCTATCTCATCGTGTGATATACGTGAGAATATTGTAGGGTTGCTTATCTTATATCCATTAAGGTGTAATATTGGAAGCACTGCTCCGTCTGTCACAGGATTGAGGAACTTATTAGAATGCCATGCTGTAGCAAGTGGTCCTGTCTCAGCTTCACCATCACCAACAATACAAGTTGTTATAAGATCTGGATTGGCAAATACCGAAACAAATGCATGTGCTATCGAATAGCCAAGCTCACCACCCTCATTAATTGAACCCGGTGTCTCAGGTGCAACGTGGCTTGATATTCCTCCTGGGAACGAGAACTGTTTGCAAAGCTTCTTTAATCCGTTCATATCCTGACTTACATTCGGATATACTTCGCTGTATGTACCCTCAAGGTATGAGTTAGCTACAAAGAAATTGCCGCCGTGACCAGGACCAGATATAAGCACCATATCAAGATCATACTTCTTAATAGCTCTGTTCATATGAAAGTAACCGCAATTCTGACCCGGAACTGTACCCCAGTGACCTACGATTTTCTTCTTAATATGTTCCTTCTTTAAAGGCTCTCTTAAGAGAGGATTATCTAAAAGATAAAGCTGGGCAGCTGCTAAGTAATTGGCAGCTCTCCAATATGCGTCCATCTTTTCAAGATATTCATCTGTAATTGGCATCTTTTCAACACACATTTCTTCGTTCATCCTTAACCTCATTTCTATGACAATAATATTGCCACTTAATAATTGTTATCTATTTTAAAATCACTTCTGTAAATATCTTTTATAAATATATTTTACAAAAGTGATTTTATATTAGCATATCTTAATCAAATGTCAATATAGCTTTCACAAAAATACATAAAAAATACAAGCACTATCACAAAAGGCTGTCCAATATTGATATGCCTCTTTACCTGACACAAAATGTTCTGTAAAGATTAGCCATATCATAATCGGACAGCCTTTATTTTTAACATAATTACAATTTATATTATCATTACTATTTCATTATTACTGCTTATTAAATATAGCATTAAGCTTTGGGACTTTATTGATAAGTGCCTTAACAATAAAATAAGCCGCTACACCATATAATGCACCTGTGATTGTACCGACAAGCACATCTGTTGGATAATGTACTGTAAAGTACAGTCTTGAAAATGCTATAAGTGCCGCAAGTACCAGTGCCGCACTTCCTTCCTTCTTTCTCCACATAAATATTGACACTGCCGCAGCAAACGAAGCTGACGAATGTCCTGATGGGAACGAATAATCGTGAATAGAATTAAATATTCCATATAAATTCTCGAATTCATTGCCAACAACAAAATTCTGTCCAACTACCCAGAATGCTCTTGGTCTTGCCCATAGATGCTTCATTATTCCATTACAGAATATAAGCGACAATATAAGTGCTATTGCCATTGTAAGCCCTGCTTTTTTATATTTCTTAGGAAGAACTGTAAGCATAAGCACAGCTAATACTATCCAGAACCAGCCTGCATTCCCCAATGTAGTAATCACATAAAATATTGGATTAGTTATTGGGTTATGTAATGTTTCAAACCAATGTAATATCTGAATTTCCATTATATAACAGCCACTTTTAATGTGGTCTCTCCTTTCCACAATTGACCTAATATATTAATCAATTGAAATCATATTGTGGAATTATAAATGAATATATATATATTGTCAATTTAACTTTACAGCCCTCTGGCATATACATTTATTCTTTCTTCCCTTATATCCATAACTGTATTCTGCTTCAATTGCTATGTCATACAGCATTGCCGTCCTGTCCGCATATAACAGCGTAACTGTATACTCTGCATCTGAACTGACAGCCTCATTAAATGACTTACAGAAACTTCTCATAAGCTGTGTTGTAAATACATCATCTGGAATATCATCATATTCACCCGTTATGTAACCATCTGACACTTTATCCAAAGCATAATCAAATGCCCCATTAATACTGCTGTTCATCTCCATATTACAGTAATTATCACTGATAATCGAATTATGTATAATCACAATCAGAATAATAATAACCATCATTCCAGAACTACTTATTATTAATCTCATATCACTCCTTATCTATATTACATTGCGCCGACATCTCAATTTAACGTGGCAAATCCATATTTGTATTTATTCAATCCCCATCATCTTTATTTCGTAGAGCAAATCCAGATTTATCCTTATTGTGCTGGGACGTACTACACCGCCATCTCAACCCTTACAAGTGCCTTATAATCACACAGCTTATTAAGTCCGAACAATCTCGACTTTACCTTTCTTACTAAGTCAACAGTTGTATTTCTTCCGTCACTTGAAGCTGTTATATCAAGAAATACAAGCTCATCAGCTCCTGATTTGTCATACATTGCAGCAACTTCAACTGGGTCTCCAGCATCCTTTAAATCAACAAAATTAGTACCTTTTACAACTCGTCCATCTTTGCAGTCAAGGCATGGTATAATTCTTTTAGTAAACATATTACATTCTCCATTCTATAATTCAGCAAAATTTTTAAGTATTCTTAAGCCTGTTTCACTACTCTTTTCCGGGTGGAACTGACACGCAAAAAGATTACCTTTTTCTACTGAAGCATGAATATGTGTTGAATATTCAGTAGACGCTGCTACAATATCATCATTATCAGCTTTTAGATAATATGAATGTACAAAATATACATATGGATTAGCATTGATTCCTGCAAACAATCTCGCATCATCCTTAACATTTAAGGAATTCCAGCCCATATGTGGTATCTTAAAGCCTTCCTTAGCTGGAATTTTAAATATCTTTCCTGGAAGAAGGTTAAGGCCTTCAGCTCCTGGTGTCTCTTCGCTTTCCTTGAATAAAAGCTGAAGTCCAAGGCATATTCCAAGAAATGGTGTATCCTTAGCTACAACATTTTTAATTGTATCTACAAGTCCAAAACGATCCAGATTGTTCATCGCATCACCAAATGAACCTACTCCAGGAAGAATAACTTTATCTGCCTGAAGTATCTCACTTGAGTCTCTGGATACTATAACTTCTTCACCGAGTGCTATTAACGCTTTCTCAACACTCTTAAGATTGCCTGCATCATAGTCAATAATTGCTATCATTTTACTGCCTTTCCATATGCTTCTATCTTGTAATAATAAGTAACAAAATCGCTATTAGACATATCTGCTAATGATATAGCTTCTGTCTCTGATATCTTATATGTATCCTTAAGCGCATTGATAATCTTATCATAGCTTTCCTTCATCTTATCATCTACGCCTAACTCTTTACCTTCAGCCCTGTATGTCTGATATCTGTCAACACCCTTTATAAGAGCATTAATTGCCTCTGTATTCATATTCATCTTTCTGTAATTAAGATATGACTCATACTGTCTCTGAACATACATAACAACCTTTGACTGGTTATATATTGTCTCTTCATTACCTGAAAGGTTCATACCACTTAAACTATTATAAGCTTTCTCGTATTCGCCATTGATAAAGTAATCTTTAGCTGCATTTACTTTACTGTTGTAATTGATACTATAGCCAAATACCTGTATAAGCATAATAATTCCTGCTATAAGTAATATAAATAAAATGATTGATTTTGGTTTAATCTTAAGAATATCACCTGGTTTAGGTGGTTCTTTAACTTTAACTTTTTTAGGTTTCTTTTCTTTCTTAGGCTTCTTATCTTTTGCCTGTTTAGCCTGTTTTTTCTTTTCTTCTTTCTTAGCTGCAGCCTGTTTCTTCTTCTCCTCAGCCTGAGCCTTTTTGGCTTCCTTAGCCTCAGCCTTCTGCTGATTTTCTATTTGTTCCTGTTCTTCTTCAAGCTTACCTTCTTTTTCCTGCCTAATCTTAAACTGCTGATACCTATACTTAATCTTAGCAATTAAGCCCTTCTTAGGTGCTTCTGGCTGGTCAAGATTAGCTTTACCATGAAATACCTCATCAATGAGCTTCTCATTCTCATCCTGCTCTTTTCTATCATCCACTGTGTTAGTCTTAGCAGTTATTGCATTATCAACAGCCTTTTCAAGCAATTCTCCATCGCCTGTTGCCACATTTGCTTCATTAAGATCATCTTCAATACTTTCAAAGAAAATGTCTTTTATAACAGAAAAAATACCTTTTTTATCTTTTTTCTTTTGTTTTTTATTGTGCTTCTTTTTCATAGAAGCTTTATCAGCCTGTGCTTCATCGGCACTTGAAGCTTTATTCTGCACACTGGCTTTATTAGCTGCTTCTGTGCCATTGTCATCAGATGTGCTATCTGAAGATGCATTTGCCTCATTATCAACATTGCCTAAAGAAGCATTATCTGCTGATGAAGCTGAATTATCGGCTGATGTATCCTCAGCAGCTACCTCATCTTCTGACTGCATACCGTTCTCTTTAAGAAGCTCATTCATAGATGATTCATCTGCATTATCATTCATCTCACCTATAAGATCATCCAAATTCATACTTGCAAGACGGTCTTTTTCGGTATCTGATAAACCCATATCATCCATAAGCTCATCATTCTTATCAAGATTAGTACCAGCAGCTTCATCAACTGGAGTGTCATCTAACATCTTATCAATAGCTTCATCTGCCTGCTTATCCTTAGATGTATCATCTGCTTCTGTCTGTTTATCTGCTTCCTGTGCCTTCTTAGCAACTTCCTCAGGAGTTAATTCTGATACTGTATCATCAGTTATAAATGTTTCCTCCGTATCAGAAGCCGCCATATGACGAGGAACTGTCATAACATCTTTTAATAAATCTTCTATATTATCGTCATTAAGATTTCCATCCTCATCATCATATATATTTTCAAATTTAGTACTCTTCTCATTAGACTTTTCAAAGGCTTCCCTTACCTGCTCTTTGATCTGTTCTTCCTCTTCATCCTTATTCTCTGATTGTGCATTCTCATCTTCAGATAATGATTTCAATAAGCCATCAAGGTAATCCTCTTCATTCTCTGCCACAATTCCACCACCTTCTTAAAATTATAAATAAAATTCTACCATAAAGAATATTAATTAACAACATTAACTAACTCTTTCAATACTTCATATGAGTTAATCTTCATTGTACAAGCTTTGTCTGCTATTTCTTTAGGTATCTGATAAAACGTACTATGTACCCTGTAAAAATGTGCTTTATCATTAATCATAACAATTCTCTCAAATGGCCACCTTATAAGATTAGGATTGTTAAATCCTTCCCCTATCTCAATAACAAGCAGCTTCTTAGCCAATGTCGCTGATAACCATTTGTTGTAGAAATCCCACTGTTTCTCATCTTCATTAATATATGGACAAACCATTCTTTTGGGATTTATTGTTGATTCACCTAGATAATTATGCTTGGTAGACGATATAATAAAATAATTATTCTTATCAAGAAGTTCACCAAACTTATTAAGCATATCTATAAGATTACCATCATTATTATTAAGTGCTTCATCACCAAGACCTATTAATATATAATCATAATCTTTAACATCTTCTCTAATTCTATTACAGTAACCTTGTAATGTATATTCCATATCTATCCTCACAGCCTTAACAATAAATTATGGTGCTATCATTATATAGATAACACCATAATAACATAAATAATATTATCTGAGAAGTTTATCAATCTCATTAACTAACAATCCAATCTCTGGCTTAGATAACTGAACATCAGCTCCTAATGCTTCTCCCTTAGCTCTCATCTGGTCATTAATTAATGATGAGAATATAACAACTGGTATATTCTTTAATTTATCATCTGTCTTGATAAGCTTTGTCAATCTGTGTCCATCCATTAATGGCATCTCTAAATCAGTTATAACACAAGCTACATCCATCTGTGCATCTTCTGAATCCTTCAGAGCAACAAGATTCTCCCAGGCCTCCTGTCCATTAGCACATAATGTAAGATTATCATATCCTGACTTAATAAGTGAATCTGAAATAAGCTTCATAAGTAATGGAGAATCCTCTGCAATTACAATATGTGCTTCATTCTTAGTTCTTCCTTCAAGCTTTTCAATATCTGATACTTTTAATCCTGTCTCTGGGCTTATATCTGATACAATTCTCTCAAAGTCAAGAATGATAATTAACTGTCCATTAATCTTAACAACACCTGTTGCAATTCCGCTGTCAGCACTGCTTATTGTGCTGTCTGGCTTAATAATATCTGTCCAGGATACTCTATGTATTCCAACAACCGATGCCACATGAAATGCAACATTAAGCTTATTAAAATTAGTGATAATAAACATATCCTTTGTAATATCTTTAGAAGGTGCACACTTAATAACCTTAGCTAAATCAACTATTGTTATCATTAAATCTCTTGGCATAAACACACCTTCTACACAAGGATGTGAATTAGGTACTGGTGTAACCTTGCTATATGGAACTATCTCTTTAATCTTAGCGACATTAATTCCATAATGATTCCCTCCAACTATGAATTCAAGCACCTCTAATTCATTAGTACCACTTTCCATTAATATATTAGTTTCCATATAGTTTTATCCTCCATAAATCCCGTACTTTTATTGGAATATTATAACAAATCACATACATAATTTCAATTGCTATTACATATAATTATACAAAATATGAATATTGTCCAATATATTATCTACTTGAATACTTATATTTAAATGCTGATGTTTAATTACTGATATTATTGTATATAACAATATTATTAAAACTTTCTAATCTACATAATATCTACATAATATATAAATTGATGATAATAAAAAAGAGGCTTTAAAGCCTCTTAAATAACAACTATTCACTACTCATTCAAAACTGCACATTAAATATATCTTATACATCCGTATCCTGTCAA
>OGJW01000258.1_pt1 | contig 14488 bp, 7 predicted proteins | sample 1572361 | NCBI WGS metagenome assembly OGJW01 (sample SAMEA2582078, study PRJEB24529) | metagenome | biome: Human gut stool | place: China | collected 2011 | reverse complement strand
ATTTTCCCTGAGCCAGGCACTGGAAAGGATTGAAAAAAGCCCAGGCGCGTTCCCCAATAAACACTTCCTTTTGAAAGTTCTTGTCCTGAGAAATACGAATCCGATAGACTACTTTCGGTTTTTCATCCACTTGTCCCGGAACTCCATCCAATACCGGACCTAAATGCGGGAATTTATCCGGCCACATAAAGCGCGGCGGATTCATCTTAACGCAAGCACCATTCGCAGGAGAGGGAGTTGCACGAACTTCGTGCATCAATGTCTCGTCGGAAACTGTTATGACAGCAGATTGCTCGGAACTGCCACATGCCATCAATAGGCAAAAGGCGGGTAAGCCTAATAATATCTTTCTCATTTCAGTATTTTATTTTTGTTTTTGAAACCAACCAGTTCTTTCAGGCTGACTGTCTTATTGTTGACCAGTGGATGTGCCCAAAAACCGATAAACGTAATATATCCCATGAAAACCAAGATAAGGAGCATTCCTATGCGTAATGAAGTGGTATCGGATAGCAGACTGACAAACAGCGGACCTCCTGCGCCTCCCACAATTCCGGAGCAAAGAATACCGGCAAAAGAACCGTGATTCTGGGCTACTGTGTTCAGAGCCAGTGAGAATACGATGGAGTACATCATTGAAATGCAGAAACCGATTGCCGGAAATGCACATACCGCAACTTTTGCAGAACCGAACAATGCGATCAAGAGTAAACTCATGGAAAGCAGTCCTGATATTTGTAGGAGACGTTTACTGTCTATCAGCTTCAGCAAGAACATACCAAATAGGCAACCGACGGTCATCGAACCCCAGAAATAACTGATACTTTGTGCACCGACAGTTCTTGGATCAATGCCATGATACTGTTCCAAGAAGGTACTCATAAAAATAGAGACACCCTGTTCTGTACTGACATAACAGAAGATTCCCAAAAAGAAAAGCCATACGTATTTTTGACGGAACAATTTTTTATAGGAAGAGGAGGAACCACTGCGTTCATCATCTTTCAATTCAATGCGCGGAAAATGAACGAATGACACAACGAGCAGCATAGCCAACAACAGTGCTGTAAATACCCAATACAGAGAAACCCAGGGAAGAGTAACCGGAGTAACTTTTGCCAGAATATCCAGCAAAAAGTTCTGTCCCTGCTGATAAACTTCCGGTTCCAGTGCATGTATCAGCCAAGTGTAAACCAAGGGACTGATAAAAGAGGCTACTCCGAATACAAACTGTGCCAACTCTGCTATAAACGCATAATTCTCCTCTCCGCCGACAACACGTTGCAAAGGGTTGATTACAGTTTGCAACATGGCCATTCCCAAACCAATGATGAAAGAAGACAGAAGCAGTATCAGGTAAAAAGGGAAACATGCAAACAAGGTAGTACCTATAAATGGCATTAGGAAGCCGGTAAATAGCACCGGCTTTTCTCCATATCTATCTATTAATATACCTGCCGGTATCGACATGATGGCATAGGCCAAGAAAAAAGAGGTCGGAATAAACCCTGCCATTGCCAGATCCTTCAGTTCAAAGTTATGGATAATGTCGGGGATTAACGGCCCGAGAATATTCGTAATGAATGAAATAGTAAACCAAAACATCATGATTAATGTCAGCATACTCCATTTCTTGTTACTTTTCATGATATATCGTTCATTTTAAGATTAATGATGCCGCTCCGATAAATCCGGCTTTATTACCCAATGATGCGGCTACAATTTCTGTATTTAAGGCACAATCGGCTATAACATGCTCTCGAACCACTTCCCTTATTTTCTCTAAATAGAAAATACCGGATTCTGTAACCCCTCCTCCCAATACAATCCGTTGAGGGCTGAATATATTGACAAATCCGGCAATTCCTCTTCCCAAATAGTAAAAGTGTTCACTCATGCATTCAACAGCCATCGGAAAATTTTCATGATACAGGCGGACTATTAGTTCTCCGTTTATTTCCATATCAAAACTCAGATTCCGCTCTTTAGCCAACGTGCTGAAATGCCTTACCAAAGCAGAAGTCGAGGCATAATGCTCCAGGCAGCCGATCGCTCCGCAGGCACAACGTTCACCGTTAGCAATCAATGGCACGTGTCCCAGCTCCGTACCCCGATTGGCATAGCCGTTGAATAATTTGCCATCAATGATGACGGCTCCACCGATGCCGGTTCCCACTGTCAGAAACACCACGTGGGTACACCCCCTCCCTGCACCATATTTCGCTTCCCCCAACCCCATCAGGTTGGCGTCATTTCCAACGACTACCGGTAGTTTCATCTGTTCTTCCAAAAGAGAAGCCACATCTATGTTTTCCCAACCGATAATATTTTCTGCACCTCCCAATACGATACGGTTCGTCTCATCTACAATTCCGGGTGTACCAAGCCCAATGCCCAATACTGTCCAGTTTTGTTTGGCAGCTTCATCTTTTAACAACATGACAGCTTTTATCAACTGCTCTATTACTTTTGCAGCTGAAACAGAAGCAAAAGAGGGTAATTTTCCCTCAAAGAAAGAATTACCCGCTTTATCCACCAAAGCATATTTTATAGATGTACCACCTAAATCAATGCCAATTGCATATTCCATAGTTTATTATATCAAATAAGGAAACATTATGTTCTTTCTACCCATATAGGAGAACTCCATGCCCATTGCTGGTCACGCTGGCGAACCCTGACATAGTAATAGTCCGTATCTCTTTCGGGTTGGGTATCCTCCATATAATGCTCAACCGTAAAGCAACTTTCCGGCATTGCACGGTTGAAGAGAATAGCCTCACTGAGCCACCCTATCATGAAATGTGAACGGGAACCTTCCAAAAGTTCACCCAACGAATGCTCAAATTTCTTGCCATTGAATTCGGCTGTAATCACGCCATCTTTAGGCATAGTCACATCCAGAATGACAGCTTGCGTGGCAGGAGTCGTGGTATTGGGGTTTTTGGAACTGTACATATCCAACTCTGCATCCTTACTTGTAACAGACACAATACGGTTAACTTTTGTCTCAAACTCAGATTCTCCCGGTTGCGGAGAAGTGAAAGCGGCGCCACGGAAGCAAGGTTCCACAGCATTGATAGTTCCTTTATTTATGGACAGCTTTCCTTGCCAATGCACATACTGTTCTTCGCGGTTCCAACCGAAATCAACTTTTACCTTGCAACGTACCATATCTCCTTCTGGCATCTCGGGCAACAATGGGCCACTTAAACGAGCAATGCACTTTCTGTTCTTAACGATGTCAATATAATCAATACAGCTACCTCCCTCCACATTCAGATAAATACGACGGCTATTTCCCCGTACGACATCACCCGGGAACGCATCATTCAAACGAAAATCTATATTTATTTTATCACCGGTGGCACAGCAGACATGACGGTTCTTCATGGCATCCCAGATTTTATCACGGCTCAACGATTCTGCAAGGATACCTATGCGACCGTCACCGTAACTGCCCGGATAACCTGCATGTTGGTCGGTCGAACCCATAATACCGAATTTCTTACCTTGCTCCAATCCGCATTGAATAGTACCTTCCCATTGGCGGGGACCCATGTCATGCAGATAACTGTAATCTCCCTGATCGCTTTCTGCCAATCCATGGCGGGAATACATCTCTACAAACGGGGTCTGGTCTCCTTCCGTAAAGAAGTTCCAATTGTATCCGCGATAGCCTGTCTGATATCCCATATGATGCGGAGTAATAAATACCTTATGCCCGCGGGCTTTCCGTTTCCAGTCTTCAATGGAGGTACATTCCACCAGCGGTGCGTCCAAGTCATAATTCAGAGCCACATGGTCGCCATGTTCCATGCTGTGCGCCTCATAACCAACAAAAGCCAGGAATTCTCCTTCCTTATTGTATTCATTGGTCATGGCGACATATTTCTCATAACCTCCCTCTCGCAAACGCTTGAAGGCACCGGTATGATAATCGATCACCCACTTCAGACGGGGATCATCGGCTCCGGGAATATCCGGCCACATGGCATGAGGAGTGACAGATACAAAATCCAGTTGTTCTTTGGCAGCCTCAAATGCAGAACGCATGTCGCCATGACCGTAGGTTATGTTACAATGATTATGCAAATCTCCCCAGAAATACTTCAGATTACTGGCAGAGGGCATGACTTTCTTTCCTGCGGCAGTTCCTTGCTGACATGCAGATAATAGGCTACCGGAAGCGGCCAGCCCGACAAGAGACCAGCCGGTATGCTTTAAAAAATTTCTTCTGTCCATAATTTAAATTTAGATTATCTGTTTTTCATCAATCGTCTGTCACCTTTGAATAACTCTTTGACCTTTTCATCGGGGTCATCATCCTTATACTGTTTTTGAATCTTTTTCAGCAATGAAATGAGTTCCGCTTGTTTGTCGGCATACTCCGGTTTACCAAACACACTGTTCAGTTCACTCGGGTCATTCTTCAAGTCATACATTTCCCATTCGTCCACATCGTTATAGAAGTGAATCAGCTTGAAGTCAGCGGTACGAATGCCGTAATGCCTTTTAACCGAGTGCTCTGCCGGATACTCATAATAGTGATAATAGGCGGCTTTTCTCCAGTCAGCCGGTGTTTTCCCCCCATTCTCCAGAATGGTCCTGAGAGACTGTCCCTGAATATCTGCTGGTATATCTACTCCGGCAAAATCCAGCAGGGTAGGAGCAAAATCCACATTCATGGCAATAGCGCTCGATACACTCCCCGCCTTGATGGCCTTCGGATAACGGATAACCAATGGCATGCGCTGGCATTCTTCATACATAAAGCGCTTGTCGAACCAGCCATGTTCGCCCAGAAAGAAACCCTGGTCCGAAGTATAGATTATGATTGTATTGTCCAATTCACCGTTTTTCTCCAGATAGCCGAGCAACCTTCCTATATTTTCGTCCACAGCTACAATAGTTGCCAAGTAATCGCGCATATATTGCTGGTACTTCCAACTGATCAGTTCTTTCCCTCTTAAGTTGCCGCTACGGTATTCTGAAATACGCTGGGCGTATACCGAATCCCACTTATCTTGTACATCAGCCGGCATACGCTTGTAGACTTGATAGAGGCGATTGGTCGTATCTTTCAGCATTTCTTCACGGGTCAGCAGTTTCAGATCCCAGTCATTGGTCAATGTATGCTCGATGGACATATCCTGTTCTATAGCAGCAGAGCCTCTGCCTTCGTATGTATCGAAAAGCGTGGCAGGTTCGGGAAACACGGTATTGTTGAACATTCCCAAATGACGAGGAGCGGGCATCCAGTTACGGTGAGGGGCTTTCTGGTGATACATCATGCAGAAAGGCTTGCTTTTGTCTCTGTGTTCCAGATATTCGATAGCCTTGTCTGTAATAACGTCAGTTGTATAGCCCTGCTCTACAATCTGCTTTCCGTTCTCGTTGAAATCGGGATTGTAATAATCCCCCTGTTCATGTTGTCCGGTCAGGATACACCAATAGTCAAATCCCTGAGGCTCGGTAATCAGATGCCATTTGCCGACAATTGAAGTCTGGTAACCGGCGGCCTGCAACAATTTAGGGAAGGTCTGTTGGTTACCATCGAAAGTGCTGGCATTGTCTGTGAATCCATTGATGTGGCTGAATTTGCCCGTCAGGATACAAGCTCTTGACGGGCCGGATAAAGCATTGACCGCATAACAATTGTCCATACGAACACCTTCATTGGCAATCCTATCCATGTTGGGAGTCTGAAGGAAACGTCCACCGTAACATGACATAGCTTGCGTAGTATGGTCGTCCGTCATCATAAAGATGATATTCGGACGTTTCACTTCCTCTTTGCCGGAACTGCAAGCGGACATTCCGATGGCAGTCAAAGGCAGAAATATGTATGATAAACGATTCATTATAAAAATCTTTTATAACCCGTTGGCGGAATTTAAGAAAATCCGGACGATTGTGAACTGCAATAAGGCACGGAACAGCAATCTGCATTCCTTACAAATAATACAGATGCAAGAAATAGCAGTATACTGAACCTAATTCAGTCGTATATTGAATGCCATTCAGTCGTATACTGAATAGGGTTCAATCGTATACTGAATGCAATGCATCCAATAGGTACTGATAATCAAAATATTACAAAGCAGATTCATACCTTCAATATATTACAACAAACCATTAAAGTATCATTGCAGTCATTCCGCAGCGGTAATGAATTAATTCCGCCAACGGGTTATTATAGTTTATATTCCAATTGACGTTTCTTTCCGCCAACAGATATTTCTATTTTCACCCCATTTTCGTCAAATGCCTTGTTCAGGAACTTAGCTTTGAATATAGGGAAGGAAGCTGTATTTTTCGACGGATAAAGAATAGTTATGTAACGTACAGCGTCCGAATCCTTTTTATCTATATCAAAAGATACAGTTGTACGGGGTACTCGTAAACGATAGGCAGTTGAACGCCAGCCTTCTTTTTCTTTCATTGAAATTTTCTTCTCGGCAAAGCATTGCAGTTTCACGTTGCTTGGGCCGTCATAAACTGTAGTCAGCATATTATTCTTTCTGTCTATATTTACAGTACCTTCACACAAATGGTAGTTCAGATTCACTACTCCTTGGGCGTTTCCCACGGCTTCATCTACAATTACAAAATAAGATTGGTCTACAAAGAAAACAGAACGTCTGTGTTTCAAACCATCATAATGCGGATTCTCAGTCACCAGAATCTGCTCATTGCCTTCGGGCTTCCATAGTTTGGTGACAGACTGGGTTGTTTGCAGGTTTTTCCCATCCAATGTCAACGTATTGTGAGAACTTGTCCGGCGAAACCAATTACGAAGTTTCATTACTTCATCATCACCGGCATAGACGTAGGAACCGCTATCCGGGAAGAGATTCCGGCCATTGAACCAAAACTCAAAAGTTCCGTTGTCCGGCTGGCAGTGCCATTCCCCTTTGGGACCGGCCTTTACAACCATTACGGTAGCATCCTGCTTCCAGCCGTTTCTGAAAGTAAAGAAGCCGGAAGTCTGCGCACCGTGAGAAAGGTTGGGCAAGGGAGCGCCTTCACGACCTTCTGTGGCATAATAACGAATCCACTCACAATCAGGAAATAGCTTGAGCCAATCCTGATAATTACGGATTTCTGCCGGACGGTCTCCCAACTTGGCATCACTGAAACAGGGATTGCTGTAATCCGGAAAACAAATGTTGGCATAAAATTCAATCATACTCTTGACCGTATTCACGTATCCGGTGGGAAATTCTTGACGGAAGCCATTAACATCCGCCATGCGCAAAGCCTTGCAGAAAATGTTGATTGCCGCCAGATGATAATGCGGGTCCAATTCATATTGACCACCATCCGGATAGACTTGTTTTTTAATTTCGCGGTTCAAAATGCTTATCCCACTTTTTCTCCATTCGCTTGCTTCCTTAAATTCGGGGAAAAACGCACCCGCATATACCATGCGCTGAGCTTCAAACAACAAGTGGTTACCCTGATCCGAGTAATTGCCAAGAATATGCAGTGCATGCCGGTGATAATTAATCAGAAATTCAGTCAAGAACTCCGGAGTGAAAGCCTTTGAAGAAACGAACAACAGGAATTGCAGCGTTTGATCCTGCAAACGGTTGCTCACCTCCAGAGGACGCCATGCAAAGCGTACATTTTCCGCATTTCCCTTTACCTCGCCTGCGCTGACCAGTTCGTATTCTTCTTTCTCTACCGCTGTCAAAGGATTCTTTTTAATCCAATCCATATATTGGTATGCCCATTCTTTAGCATATTTCTCGTCTCCAGAGATTCGATATGCCTTACCCATTGGGGTGAACCATTTGTGGCGGTGCAATTGCCAGCGCAACTCATTGTCTTGTACCGGCCAATATTGCCAGTTGATATCTTTGCCGTAATTATAAGAAGGCTGATATCCTTTGTGCACAAAAAACGTATGTTCCAAGGCATCATCCGCCCATTTCTGTTCTTCCTTGGAGATCTTGATATTCTGCATATCGATATCGGGATGTCCTATGCCGGTACGTTGGCGGTAATAGTCCAATAAGGCTTTGGCAGCCTCATCCCATTGTTGTCGGTCACATGCAGCTTTCACTCTCTCCAATCCCGGATAATCCAGATTCAGTAAGTCGAAAGCTTCCTTCCGCAACTGCTGTGCTTCCGCACATAACACAACCAGCAGAAAAGTAAAGCTAAGAATATACTTTGTTATCTTCATGGTATATTAATTTTGTTTATAGCGATTTATAATCAATTCCTTTTACTTGCATATATCGGACTAAAGCCTCCAGATAATAATAATCGGCATAATTGATAGGTGTATCAATTTCAGAACCATTAGGCAATGAACCTGTAGAGTGCATCAGAATAAATCCCTGGTTGGTGCCGACTTTTGCCAAGTAAGCATCGGAAGAGAGAGACTTGAGCAGTTTCTCGGCGTAATCAAAATAGACTTGTCCGTCCTCTACAAGAGGACTGAGCTCTATCAGGGCAGAAGCTGTGATAGAGGCGGCAGATGCATCACGAGGCGTCTCCGGTGTGTTCGGGGCATCGTAGTCCCACAAAGGAATCGCATCGTCAGTCTTTACACGTTCCATGATTAATGCCGCGATATTTTGGGCTTGCTGTAAGAAGGCTGCATCTTTCGACTCACGATAACAGGATGTATATCCATATACTCCCCAAGCTTGTCCGCGCGCCCATGAGGAATCATCATTTTTCCCCTGATGCGTACATTTCATTTCTACGCTGCCATCGCTATTGTAGCTTACTACATGGTAGGACGAATGATCGTTTCTAAAGTGGTTTTTCATTGTTGTCTCAGCATGTCTCAATGCGACTTCTTTATACTTGGAATCATTCGTAAGATGATTGACGTAAAACAATAAGTCCAGATTCATCATATTATCAATAATCACAGGGAAATTCCACTTCCCAAAATCCCAGGAACGGATACAGCCTATGGTCGAGTCGAAACGACCGCACAAATTATCAGCAGTCTGTACCAATATCTGACGGATAGTGTCGGCAGGAGACAGACGGTGCGCATTACCATAACTGCAATTCACCATGAATCCGATATCGTGTGTACCTTTATAATCTTTCAACGGATATAGGTAATTCGTAAATTTCACCGCATCTTTTTTCAAGTCTTCTATACCAGTCAACTGATATGCGTACCACAAGTTTCCGGGGAAAAAACCGCTTGTCCAATCATAGATGGAACTGCAATATCTACGGCTTCCCAAGGCATCTTTCACAGGTTTCATCCGCAAGGAGTCTTTAAAAGTTACAGGCTCTCTTTGTAACTGGCTACAGAGAAAATCCATATCGTATCCCGTCCAGATGGAACGGGGCAACAAGACTGAATCCCCTACATCCGCCACTGTTTCTTCCAGTTGTTGCACAGAAGTGTCTATCGCGTTTTTCAACCAGCCGTAATCTTCCTTTGGTTGACTGGGTGAACAGCCAGAGAATCCCTGCAATGTAGCAACTGCGTAACAAAATAATAAAAATTTCTTCATAAATATATGCATATTCTATAGGTTATATCTGCTCAAATTATCATCCTTACATACAAGGATGGAGAAACAGTAAGATGTTTATACTTTCTCCATCCATTGTCAGTTCATACCCAGAAAATGAAATTACTCAAATCCCGGATTGTTTTCTCCATTCAAAGCCGCGTTCGATTGGATTTCGGCCAATGGAATGGGGTAAAGTTCATGCTTGCCTGTGGTAAAATTGTGGCCTGCTACGTAATTGGACTTAGCCCATTTCACCGGATTCCAATCTTTACGTGCAGCATCCGTTATATATTCATCTGGTCCCGGAATCCATGATTCCATATAGTTCTGAGCAGCTTTTAAAGATGCTTCCAGAATACCCCAGCGCAATAGATCATATTTACGTTGACCCTCGTAGCAAAGTTCAAAAGCACGTTCCCAATACAATGCTGTACGGAATCTGCCGGCATCATCACCATCCGGAATAAATGGCAAATCATACAATTTCGGAGCCTTCAACAAGCTTGAATAATTGGCTGTACTTATAGGAGTAGCACCGGCACGTACACGGACGTCATTCAATAATTTCCATGCTTCGGTTGTGTTGCCGATTTCGTTATAAGCTTCAGCTGCCATCAGAACAGCATCGGCATAACGCAACGGAGCATAATTGACGCCTGTATTGTTGGGATCCACAAAACCCGGAGCCATCCATTCTCTGCGCCATTTGCCCGGATATCTGTTCAGATTTTTGTTGATATCGGCAGAAGTATGCGATTTTTCCTGAGTTTCTTTATTTTTATTCCACTTGATAGCATAGTCCACGAAATTCACGTCACGACGTATATCCTTTATGCTTCCATCCTCATTTGACTCATAGAAAGACTTCCAATATGGTAATACCACAAAGAAAGCATTGGCACGTCCCATATAACTGCTTGTGCCGGGATAACTTCCCGGAGCATCTACAAGTGGCCCGTTGTAAGTTGCCCACACACCGGCATTGTCCTTCAAACCTTGGTTGGGTTCGAAAGCAATTTCCCAAAGAGATTCCTGATTGTCCAATATCAGCTGAGAATAGTTCTTAAACAGTTGCTCATAACCACCTGCATAAAAATCATGATAGCCTTCAGCCTTTAGAGCTTCCCATTCTTTAATCACCGCTTCAAAATATCCCTTTCGGGCAGTATCATCCGGACGGGTCAATTGACGCGATGAACGGTTCAGGCTATAACCAGCGCGTTGCAAATAGACACGCATCAGTAAAGTACGGGCAGCACCGCTACAAGGTATTTCAGAAGAAGCCACTTCACGACCAGATTTCAAATATGTTTTTGCATAATTCAAATCTTCGATGATTTGGTCATAAATCAGCTCACGGTCGGTACGAGGTTTGGATGTATTAGCAAAACCATTCGTATATTCCGTGCTGAACGGTACATCACCAAAGAATTTCACCAGGTCGAAAGCTATGTAGGCACGGAGGAATCGAGCTTGCCCGTCAATTTCCTGCAGGTTTTTGTTTTCTGCGAAACCCGACATGGCCTCAATGCTGGCAATAGCCACATTGGCACGGTCGAGAGCTTGGTAAGCACATCTCCATACACTGGCAATCCAAGTATTAGAAGCATTGTACAGATAGTGGGATATGTCACGGCGAGTTCCGTCCGAACCGGTTCCACGCACCATGAACATATCGTCCGACCCAAAGAACGGCATGATATTTTGTCCATAATAGTCTGTAGTTTCAAGACAGTCATAGATTCCGACTACAGCCATCTGGGCTTTTCCTTCTGTCACGAAATAAGTATCTTTCTCGTAGAATGAGCTGGGCTTTTCAGTCAGGTCACAAGAAGTAACCCCTACAAGCATCATTGCGCCAAGCGCATATATCATTTTGTTTTTCATCTTATTATTCCCTTTTTAATTCTAATTAAAATGCTACGTTCACACCAAATACGAAAGAGCGGCTTCTGGGGTAAGCACCGAAATCGACACCGGGAGTTAACGCGCTACTCATGGTAGATACTTCCGGATCGAAACCGGTATAAGGAGTCCATGTAGACAAATTATTGCCCGTTGCATACAGACGCAATTTGGTCAGACCAATTTTATTTATCACTTTCTTGGGGAAGGTATACCCTAAAGTGATATTACTCAATTTCAAATAAGAAGCATCTTCAATGGCCCAAGAATGAATGTAGGTGTTGTTGGAACCGTTATCACCGAAATGAGCGATTGTTTTTCCCCGGTTCACTGCTGCCAGTTCTTCAGGATTCGTAATCAGTTCACCATTGGCATTAATAGTCACCCAACGATGAGCCTCATCGGCTACCGACAGAACGTTTTTATTAGTAAGGGCAGTCTTGGTATTGGTCAATTTGGTAGCATTCAATACTTCCGCACCATAGCTGTAAGTAAAGAAGATGCTCAAGTCGAAATCCTTCCAATTGAAAGTATTGTTGATACCGCCATAGAAATCAGGCAAGGCATTACCAATAATGGTCTTATCGCTTTCAGTAATTTGGTTGTCTTCACTACCGTCCACGTTCTTAAATTTCCAGTAACCTGGTTGGATATTCTTCTTGTCGCCATGATAAGGTACACCGTCCTTCAATGTATAAGTTTTGGTTGCAGCGTCGTAATTAAAGTCTTCCACCTGATACAATCCGTCAGTCACATAACCGTAGAATTGTCCCAACGGTTGATTTACTCCAATCTGATGGGATGCCCCCGCACCGCTATAACCAAAGTTGGCCAGATACAACTGTACATCTTCACCTGTCAGTTTCTTAACCTTGTTCTTGTTGTGGGAGAAAGTAACCGAAGTGTTCCAAGTAAAATCTTTGGATACGATATTTGCCGTATTGATAGTCAAATCCACACCCGAATTTTGAGTTTCGCCTGCATTGATAACCATACTAGTATAACCGGAAGAGTTAGGCAGTTTGGCGTTCAGCAGCAAGTTGCTACTGCGATTGATGTAGAATTCCGGCGAGAATGTGATACGCTGGTTCAAGAAACCAAAATCAATTCCTATGTTGAATGTCTTATTTGCCTCCCATTTCAAATCGGGATTCGGCACCTGACGGGAAGCATAGCCAGCTTGTGCACCGTTGCCATTGGCAGCAGTAACAGAATTCATAAGAGCAAGACTTTGATAACTGCCAATACGATTGTTACCCGCAAGCCCATAACCGATGCGGAATTTTAAGTCGGAGAAGATTCCCAAATCCTTGATAAATTCTTCTTCGCCTAAACGCCATGCAGCCGAGAAAGCCGGAAAATACCCCCACTTGTTGTTCTTACCGAACTTGGAAGAACCGTCAGCACGGACCGAAGCAGTAAAAAGATATTTATCCATCAGGTTGTAGTTTATACGTCCAAAAAAGGAAAGCAGTTTGTCATCGTAGTTTTCACTGGAAGTGGGAACACCCGGAACACCCAGTGAGAGGTCTCCCAAACCTATTTCATCATTCGGGAACTGACTGGCACTTGCAGAAAAGCTGCGTGACCATCTTTCCACATATTCATGTCCGGCAATGACTGTAAAGTCATGAATTTTGTTTTTCCAAGAATAGGTCAAAACATTGGAAGTCTGAAAACTGCTATTTTCCAAATTAGTAATTGAACCTTGAATACTGGAACGCTTACCTGTAATAGATTCATCACCATAGAATACATCATTACGACGAGTCTGATAGCGCATACCTACCGTACTACGGAAAGATAGTCCTTTCAGCAGCTTAATGGTAGCGCCACCATTGGCCTGGAAAGTACGCCATTCCCTATCGTTGAGCTCTTCTGCTGCCGAAATCAGCGGATTCTGCATAACGTTGCCATTATCATCTGCCAACAGAGGATCTTCGCCGTATAATAAATCTTCATCTACCCCCATAATACCTACTGTAGGACGATACTGCAAGATGTGCTGCATCTTGTTGAAGCGGTCACCACCTTCTGATGTACCCATGCCTTCCACACGCATCTGGTCGTAACTGATACGTGAATTTACCGTTAACCATTTGTTTATCTCATGATTCATGTTGAATGAGATGTTATGCTTTTTACTACCGCTGTATACCATAGCACCTTCTTCGTTGTAGTATGAGTAAGCCAGACTGTAATTCATCTTCTCCGTCTTTCCGGATACACCTACACGATAGTTTTGAGTAATAGCATTACGACCCAAGGTTTCATCTTGCCAGTGGATACCCTTGCGACCATTATATATGGAAGCGAGATCGCTGAACTTACCGTATCTCTCTTCCCATTTGGTCATACCATCCGCACCGGAATCTCCTGTACCCATTCTCCACAATGTACGTTCGTAATCCAATCTGGCAAATTCACCGGCATTAAGTACATCCAATTTGTTTGCAATCTTTTTGACACCGACATAACTGTCAAAAGTCACTGTAGCCTTGCCACCTGATTTACTACCATTCTTCGTAGTGATTACAACTACACCATTGGCACCGCGAGTTCCATAAACGGCTGTTGCCGATGCATCTTTCAGAATACTAAAACTTTCGATATCAGCAGGATCAAGATCGTTGATATTTCCTTCGATTCCGTCTATCAACACCAATGCACTAGAACTGGCGCCAAACGTACTCATACCACGAATCCAGAACTCCGAGAAGTTGTTACCAGGTTCGCCACTTCGGGTCACGGCAATAATGCCCGGCACGCGTCCACCCAACATGTTACTCACCGATACCGCAGGAGCTTGAATCCCTGCCGGGTCTACATTGGTGATAGCGCCTACTACAGAAACCTTTCTCTGAGTATCACGCCCCACTACCACAACCTCATCAAACTCATTGACCGCCTCCTTCAAAGCAATCTTCTCTTTCAGTTTCGTAGCAGTATATTTAATTTCCCGAGTTTCATAACCTATATAAGAAAATACGAGTGTACTTCCGGCAGGAACACCTGTCATCTTAAACCGTCCGTCAAAATCGGTAACAACTCCTACACCCTGTTTTCCTTTTATCTGAACA
>OGJW01000242.1_pt1 | contig 15142 bp, 7 predicted proteins | sample 1572361 | NCBI WGS metagenome assembly OGJW01 (sample SAMEA2582078, study PRJEB24529) | metagenome | biome: Human gut stool | place: China | collected 2011 | reverse complement strand
TTGTTGAATTATCGTCCGACAGCTGTCGGACGATAATTCAACAACTGTCGGACGAATACTTCTTAGTATACCGGAATCTAAAGTATAGTAATGCAAAAGATTGCCATTCGAGAAGAAAATAATAATCGGGGACGAAAAAACTGATAGGCTATTGTGCGCTACCTTGAAAATAAGCATTATTTTTGTGCAACTAACTATATAGTCATTATACGCATGAACAAACACATATTGTCATTCTACCTTTTTTTCTGCCTTTTTCTTTTTCTCCCTTTGGTCGAAGCAATTGCCGGCTGGAATAGCTTTATCGTCAATTTTGATAAAAGTGTTTATGGTAAGGGGACCCAGACTTGGCAGATAGCACCCTATGATGACAAGTGGGTATATTTCGCCAACAAGAACGGTATGGTGCAATTTGATGGCAATGTCTGGAATGTGTTTCCATTGAACAATGCTTCCGATGTGCGTTCCGTTCTGGCTTCTGCCACCCAAAAAAGAATTTATGTGGGGGGCATCAATGAGTTCGGCTATTATGAACCGGATGCGGACGGTTCTTTGGCCTATCATTGCATGTCCGATACTTTGGAGAGTTCCGTTCGTTTTCTTGGAAACGTGTGGGGCATCCATGAGACTGACAATATCTTGTATTTCCAAGGAGACGGGTGCGTGGTGAAGTACCTGAACGGAAAATATACCGCCATTGAAATGAATGCCAAGATAGACTGTTCCAATATGGTCAATGGTATTCTTTATATCGGTACGGACAGGGGCGTATGGCTTTTGGTTGGAAACACTTTTTTTCCTCTTCAGGGTGCTGATGCGTTGGCTTCCAAACGTATTCGTGGCATTATACCTTATAAGAAAGGTGTTCTGGTGGTGACTGCATACAACGGACTTTACTATTGTGACGGGCGTACGATGGAACCGTTTATCACCGGTGCCGAAGAGTTTATGCGTGAGAATGAAGTCTTTTGCGTGGCCAAAAAGGATGATAAGATTGCCTTGGGAACCATTCATAAAGGATTGGTACTGGTGGATTGCAGCACCATGCAACTGAAATATTTCAATGAGAACAACGGCTTGCGTAACAATACGGTGCTTTCTGTCTCCTTCGATACGACCGGAAACCTCTGGGCCGGTCTGGATAGCGGCATTGACTACGTCTGTCTGAGTTCTCCTTTTACGAATCTCTATTCCTATCCTTATTCCTACGGCACGGGATATACGGCGGCCGTAGAAGGCGGCTATCTTTATTTAGGTACCAATCGGGGTTTGTATTACACCTCTTATCCGGTACAGATGAACGGCGATTTGCCGGATATCCGTCCGATGCCCCAATCCAGCGGACAGGTCTGGAACCTTTGCCGTATAGGTGATGAACTCTTCTGTCTGCACGACCGTGGTATTTTCCTTATCAATGGCACTTCCGTAAAACGCGTGACGGATATTGCCGGCGCCTGGTGTTGCCAACTTGTGGCAGGACGTACGGACCTTATGTATGTCGGGGTATATAACGGTATTTATTTGGTTGGGAAAAAGAATGGAGAATGGCAGGTGGTTGGCAAGATTGAGGGTATGAACGATTCTTGCCGTCTTTTTGAGCAGGAAAGCGATAAGGTGATTTGGGTGTACAATACAGACCACGTTACCCGTGTGGATTTGGATAATGATTTGACAAAAGCTGTCCGTATAAAGGAATATAGCGCGAAGGATGGGTTTCCGGTAGGACGTGATATGTATATAGCGAAGATAGAAGACCGGGTGTATTTTGCCACTCCCCGGGGAATCTATAAGCATAATCCTCATAAAGATGTCATGGAGCCTTGTCCGGATATGAACAACCTTTTGAATGGCACCGCGGCCTATTCGCGTATCTTGGAGTATCACGATAAGTTGATTAGTTTGAGCCCTCACGAAATCTGTATTGCCAATCTGGGTACCTATAAGCGGGGGGCGAATACAAGCATTAATCCCATCCAGCAATCGCTGATTGAACTGGTACCCGGTTTTGAAACGATTATTCCTCTTTCAGATTCGCTGATGGTGGTTCCTAATGAAGGAGGTTTCGCTTTATTCAGCATCCCGGCCGTAAGAGAGCGTCAGGATCGTAGCCACTCCTTATATATAAGGAACATGTATCTGTCTTATCCCAAGGATTCATTGGTATATACCGCAAACTTTTTAGGAGAGAAGCCGGTTCCGGTGATAGCTTATTCCATGAATTCCGTTCGTTTTGACTATGCCCTTTCTTTTTTTTCGGTAGGGGATGATATCCGTTTTCAATATCGTTTGAATAAGGGAGGCTGGTCCGATTTTACAACGGTACGCACCAGGGAGTATAGTAATCTGTCGGAAGGTGAATATACGTTTGAAGTTAAAGCGGTCTTTCCTGACGGTACGACATCATCGGATACAATCGCCTTCCGTATACTTCCACCGTGGTATCGTAGTGCTGCTGCATACGTTTGTTATATCATCTTGGCTTTGCTTGCCTTATGGTATGTCTATCGTTGGGATGATGTCCGTGTGAAACGGAAGAAACAGCAGGCGGTAATCGAGAAAGATAAAGAGTTGCACGATATGGAAAGGGAGTACGAAGAGGAGAAAGCCCGTCAGGAAAAGCAGATTATGCAGCTGGAGAAAGAAAAATTGGAATACGATTTGCAACATAAGAGTCAGGAAATGGCCAATCTGATGATAAACTTTGTCCGTAAGAATGAAATGCTGACTGAAATCAAGTCAGAGATACTTAAAGTATCCGCCTTGCTGAAGGGTGAGGGGGCTCGGGAAGGAAAACAGCAACTCATGCTTATTAATAATAAAATAGACGGTAATATACAGAGTGATGAGGTTTTGAAGCGTATTGAAGACCAGTTCGATTTGATACATAACAATTTTATGAAACGTCTTCATGCCAAGCATCCTGAACTTTCCCACAACGAACGCATGATGTGCGCTTATCTAAAGATGAATCTTTCCACGAAAGAAATAGCGCCTCTATTGAACATTTCGGTTCGTGGAGTTGAAACAATCCGTTATCGTCTTCGTAAGAAGTTCGCTTTAGAGAGAGAGGATAGTTTGACGGATTATTTAAGCAATAAACTGTAGTCTTTAGATATTAACTTCCTTTAAAAGAAGGAAGTGCATGGAAGGGAGGAATTTAATATTCCTCCCTTTTGTGTTCTATAACATGTTGTGACGTAATACTTAAAAGTATATATTAATTATTGATTATTAGTAAGTTATTTGCTGATGACGTATTGATAACGTATTTGAATTTCAGATTTGACGTATTTAAGAATGATTGTTTCTTATTTGTTTTATTGCATTTTACTCTATGTTTGCACTGTTCGATTGAGAACAAAACCGAGAAACGTTAATCTTAATTTAGTAAAACTTATGAAAAAGTTATTATCAGTTTTATTTCTGTTAAGCTTTACCTTGGCTTCTGTATATGCCCAAAATATACAGGTAAAAGGTACAGTGGTCAGTGGTACGGACAATGAACCGCTGCCCGGAGTAAATGTGGTAGTTAAAGGTACTACCAATGGTGGAATTACTGACCTGGATGGCAATTTCACATTGTCGGCTCCTGCCGATGCAACGCTTTCCTTTACTTATATAGGATTTAAGCCACAAGAAGTGGCTATAAATGGAAGAACTTCTCTTAAAGTAGCATTGATAGAGGATGCAGAGGCGTTGGACGAAGTGGTGGTTGTAGGTTACGGTGTTCAGAAAAAAAGTGTAGTGACAGCGGCTATCAGCAAAGTAAATGCGGATGAATTGAACTTGATGAAGCCTTCCCGTGTAGAAGATGCTTTGAAAGGTAAAGTTTCCGGCGTACAGATTACACAGTCTTCCGGTCAGCCTAATTCTGATTCTAAGGTTCGTATTCGTGGTATCGGTTCTGTAAATGGTTCCGACCCCTTGTACATTGTCGATGGTATGCCGGTGGGCGGTGGTATCAACTATTTGAACCCGACGGATATTGCTTCTATTGAAATCCTGAAAGATGCTGCTTCGGCTGCTATTTATGGTGCCCGTGCAGCCAACGGTGTGGTTTTGGTGACTACCAAGGCGGGCAGCAAGGGAAAAACGACTGTAAACTATGATTTCAGTTATGGTTGGCAGAATCCTTGGAAGAAGAAAGCTGTTTTGAATGCCAAGGAATATATGACAATCATGAATGAAATGCAGATTAATGATGGCAATGCTCCTCGTTATTCTGCAGAAGAAATTGCCAATAATACGATTGATACAGACTGGCAGGATGAAGTCTTTAATTATGATGCACCAGTTCAGCAACATCAGTTGAGCATTAATGGCGGTAATGATAAAATGACTTATTTCCTTTCTTTGGGCTATTTCAATCAGGAAGGTATCGTTGGTGGTAATTATGGACGTTCCAATTATGAACGTTTGTCTGTTCGTAGTAATTCTACTTATAAAGTGTTTGAAGTAGAGAATCGAAAGTTCTTGAATGCAGTCACGGTAGGAGTAAACTTGGGCTATACTCGTGATCATTCTACCGGTATTGAAACAAACTCTGAGTATGGTTCTATTCTTGGTAGTGCTATTGCGTTCTCACCGTTGGTTCCGGTGTATGCTTCTGAACAAGAAGGTGCCGCAATCCTGGCCGAGCATCCTAATGCTATCGTAAAGGATGGTAAAGTGCTTTCTTTGCCTCCTTCCGGTTTCCAGGAATTGACAAATCCGGTGGCACAGCTGAACAGACCGACATTGGGACGTAACAATTCCGATAAAATTGTAGGTACGTTCTATGCTGAATTGAATATCTTGCCTGGTTTGAAGTTCCGTTCCAGTTATGGTGTGGACTTGGCTTTCTGGGGATATGATGGCTATGGTTATGCTGATTATCTGGGTACAATGACACATACGGATGCCAGCTGGGTTCAAAGCGAGATGAATCGTGGTATGCGTTGGCAAACTGAAAATTATTTCTCTTATAACCAGACTTTTGCAGAAAGGCATAATCTTTCTGTAGTGTTGGGGCAATCGGCAGCTCGTTATCGTTCACGCAATATTGGCGGTAAGGACTTCGATTTGTTTGACTTGAATCCTATTCATGCCAATTTTGGCTCTGCTACAGCTGCCGAGACAGAATCTGTTTTGTGGGGTGGAATCGGTGATGCAACCCATACTTCCATTGCTTCCTATTTCGGTCGTCTCGACTATAACTTTGCAGAACGTTACATGGTGCAGTTCACGGTTCGCCGCGATGGCTCTTCACATTTTGGTGCCAATAATAAGTGGGGCGTATTCCCTTCGTTCTCTTTGGGTTGGAATGTCTGGAATGAACCTTATCTGGAAAAAATCAAACCGAGCTGGTTTGACGTATTAAAATTCCGTTTCTCATGGGGACAGAATGGTAACGAGTCTATCGGAGATTTCCGTTATCTTGCCTTGATGAATGGTGGTCAGAATTATTACTTTGGCGGCAGTTACAAGCCCAACCTGAATGATTATACAAAACCTGGTGAAAATGGTGGCTCCATGATTTACGGTACTTCTCCCGCAGCAGCCGCCAATCCTGATATTAAGTGGGAAACTTCCACTCAAACTGACCTTGGTGTGGATATGCGTTTCTTTAACCAACGTTTGAGTTTCACATTTGACTATTATTATAAGAAGACAACAGATATGCTGGCCGAAATGCCTGTGCCTACTTATATCGGACAAAGCAAACCTTGGGGTAATCTCGGTTCTATGGAAAACTGGGGACTTGAGTTTGAACTTGGCTGGAAAGATAGCATTGAAGATTTCTCTTATTGGTTCAACACCAACTGGTCTTATTCCCAAAACAAACTCTTGGACTTGGGCAACGCTTCCGGTGAACAGAATTATGAAAGCGCAGGTGCTTCCGGTGTAGGTGACTATGTACATGCCAAGAATGGCGCGGTCTCGCCTTATTTTTATGGACGTAAGACTAACGGCATCTTCCAGAATTGGGATGAAGTGAACAATTACGTAAATGAGAAGGGTGAACTTTTGCAACCCAATGCTCAACCGGGCGATGTTCGTTTTGTAGATTTTACTAGTGATGGTGTAATCAATGACCAAGACCGTACCAAAATTGGTAAGGGTATGCCCGACTGGACTTTCGGTTTCTCTCTTGGTGCCGAGTGGAAAGGCTTCGATTTGAGTTTGTCTTTCCAAGGTACATTGGGCAACGACGTGTTTGACTTTGCGCAACGCGGTGACATCCCGGCCATGAACCGTCCTTCTTGGATTTTGGATCGTTGGGTAGGTGACGGTACTTCTAACCGTATTCCTCGTATGACTTCTGCCAACCCCAACGGTAACTGGACTTCTTCAGACCTTTACATTCACGATGGTTCTTACCTTCGCTTGAAGAATGCACAGCTTGGTTATACACTGCCGGCCACTCTTACTCGCAAGATTTCCATTCAACGTTTGCGTTTCTATGTAGGTGCAGAGAATCTGATAACCATTACTGGTTACGAAGGATTTGATCCGGAACTGGCGTCCGGTGGTTATACGACATTGGGTGTTGATAAGGGTATCTATCCGCAATCCCGTACCATTACTCTGGGTGCTAACATCACATTCTAAACTTTAAAATCAATCAGACAATGAATAAATTTAAATTTTATACAGTGGCAGCCGTTTTGGGAACAATCCGTTACTGTTGCCGGATCTGGATCTAATACTGTTTTTGAGCCCTCCAGATTTAATTCTTGCGGCGATAGTTTCTTGAATTCGGACCCTGCTTCAAAAGGTGCTGCTGGAGCAGCGGGCGACCCCATGAATATTAACTCCGGTTTGGCTGCAGCCTACCAGATTCTTTTACTTGATTCGTATGCAGGTGGTTCTTATGAGTCTTCTGTTTATATCGGTGACATCCAGAGTGATGACTTGTGGAAAGGTGGTGGTGATGCTCAAGATGGCATGGCTGGCATGAACTTGAATGTGGCAATGTTTTCCACGACAGGAAATAGTACGCTGAATGGGACTTGGAATATCTATACTTCCGGGATTACGCGCGTAAATAGTGCATTGGGGCTTTGTGCCACCGCTGTAACCGCCAATCCGGCAGAGCTGAAACTCATTGCACAGTATCGTGGTGAAGGGCATTTCTTGCGTGCTTATTTCCTTTATATGTTGTGGAGAAGTTTTGGATCAGTTCCATTTCAAGAAACATTGTATGAGCCTCCTTACGTTGGACCACAGTTGAGTCCGGATGAGATATATGCCCAGATTATCAAGGATGTCGATGCTTCTATAGCCAGCTTTAAGGATGCTAAGTCGAAGTATTCTACCAATGATGGTGTGAACAACGGACGCGCAAGCCTTGCTGCTGCTCTGATGCTGAAAGCACGTACAGTAATGTATCAGAAAGATAAGGCTAAATATACGGAAGCTGCTGAAGGGTTGGCTGAGATTATTGCCAGTGGAGAGTTTGTATTGACTCCTAAATTTGCTGATATTTGGGTGGATGAAGGTGAATTCAACAAGGAGTCCATTTTTGAGGCAAACCATATTGGTGAAGGAAAAACTTGGGGAAATTCATGGGCTACAGGTGGTACTAATCTTCCCGCATACGTTTCACCGAGTACCTTAAGCGATCCTACCAATACTTATGAAGACGGTTGGGGATTCGGCCCGGTACGTACGGAAGCTTATCAGATGTTTGCCGAAGGCGATACTCGTCGTGACGTTTCTATTCGCGATTATCGTGGCAACGGTACAGGTGGCAACATCGGCGACAAAGTGGAAATCGCATCCGGTGGTACTTATGTTATCCGTTTTCAGGATACGGGTTTCTGGTTAGGTAAATATGCAGCTCGCAAAGGCTACCACAAGCCAACGGGCGACATAGCCTTGAACTACTGCAACAACGTGCGTATTTTCCGTTATGCGGAAACTTTGCTGGCATACGCTGAACTGGTTGGTGTGGAAGGTGTTGCTGAACAGAAAGGTATTTCTGCGCAACAGTGCTTGGATATGGTTCGCGATCGTGCTTTTGGAGATGATAGCCATCGTGTTGCTCTCAGCAGACAGAGCATAATCGACGAAAACCATTATGAATTTGTGGGTGAAGGACATCGTTACTACGATGTGATTCGTTGGGGTATCACAGACGTGTTGACTGTAGCTAATGTGCCGGGGGTAAATGCACCGCGTACTTGGCAGGCTCACAATAAATATGTGGCTATTCCTCAGGGCGATATTGACGCAACTAAGGGTACTGAGTTTGAACTGAAACAAAATGATGGTTATTAATTAAGTAAGAAAATAGTATGAAAAAGAATTTATTATATGGCTTTTTTGCATTGAGCATGGCTATTGTCGGGTTGGCTTCTTGTGACCCCGTTGACAGTGATGACCATTCTTTGGGTGCAGAACCGCAAGAAAATCAGTTGGCATTTTCTGCTACTCCCACCGCTGGCAAAGCAAACATTGTAGAGTTTAAAAACGAATCAACAGTTGAAGGTGTCGTTTTGTGGGATTTAGGTAATGGAGGCACGGCAAAAGGGGAAAGTGTGAAAGCACAATATCCTTTCAAGGGTGAGTATACTGTGGCTATGACTCTGTATACAACCGGTGGCTCAGCTACTATCAGCAAGGTAATTTCTATTGCAGATGATGATATGGCTTTGCTCGACACCCCTATGTATAATGCTTTGACTGGTGGTGCTGCGAATCTTGGAGGAAAAACATGGGTGTTTGACCAATATCACGATGGACATTTTGGTGTGGGACCAGCGAAAGGTGGTGGAGATTATGACGGTACTCCCAAATGGTGGTCTTGTCCTGCCAATGGAAAACTGGAAAGTAGTCTTTACACACAAGAGTTTACATTTGTGCAAGTAGGTGTCAAGATGATATGGAAAAACAATGGCAAAATCTATACGAACGAAGCGGGTAAGAATGACTTGGGTGGGGCTGCCACCGTTCCGGGTGCCGGTGACTTTGATGTAGAATATACTCCTAAAGAAAGCTATACTTATACTTTGGACGAAATCAACAATACGTTGACATTGAGTGACGGTGCATTTATGGGACATTATACCGGTTCGTCTACTTATTTTATTCGTAGTCTGACGGAAGATGAACTTTATTTGGAAGTTGTGAGCAATGTCGAATCTGGTAATGGCTGGTGGTATCGTTTTGTTCCTAAAGAAAAAAATGTGAAGCCGGAAGTAGCTGTGAAGGCAGTGAAGTTGAGCGAAGACTTTGAAGCAGATAAACTGTCCGTTGATTTTGCCCGTGAAGATATGGGCGAATTGGATTTTATCTATTCGAATCCGGCACCTGTTCCGGTAAATACTTCAAAAAAGGTTTATCTGTATGAAAAGAGTATCGGTTTCTATTCCAATATCTCATATACGGCACCTGATTATAAGTTTGATTTGACAAAGGCAAACAAAGTTCGTATGAAAGTTTTTGTGCCTTCGTACAATGATTATACGACAGTTGCCGATGTAGCCGGTGATTGGATTGCTGTCAACCAGTTGCAGAAACAAGTTGCTGTCAAATTGCAGAACAGTGCTGCCGGTGGAAGTGCATGGGAGACTCAAACTGAAATAGTAAAAACAAATCTGACTACAGATCAATGGATTGAACTTGAATTTGATTTCAGTGAAGTGAAAGATCGTAAGGATTACGATAAGATTGTAATTCAGTTTGGTGCAGAAGGACATGCTGCTCCGGGTATCTTCTTTTTTGATGATTTCTATTTTGGAGAATAATACTGGTTTCTGAATGATAGTAGAGGCGGTTACCCTCTGGGCAACCGCCTTTTTAATCCTTTTTATCGATGAAAACAATGATTGGCCTTTGGATAGTGACCTTGATACCATTGATGGGATGTGGTAGTGATGGGCAGGCTGCAAATAATCCCCTCGTAGATAATATAATAGAAGTATCTCCTGCTGATTTGCAGTTTGCTGCTGCCGGAGAAGAAAAAACGATAAGAATAAAGGCTGCTGCTGCATGGGCGTTGAAAGATGATGGGCAGACATGGTATTCATTATCGGCAAATTCCGGATATGTCGGCGAATCCGTAGTGAAGATAACTGCTTTGAAAAATAGCGAAGAAAAGGAACGTTCGGCTATCCTTTCTTTTACTTCTGGAACAAATTATAAGCAAGAGTATCTGTTGAAACAAAGCAAAGGTGCAATAGAAAACTATGTTCCTGAAGGGTATTCATTGGTATGGCAGGATGAATTCAATGAAGGCACTACACTGGGTGACGACTGGACTCACGAAGTCCAGAAATCCGGTTGGGTGAACAATGAACTGCAGAACTACGTGAACGGAGAGGTATACGGAAAGCGTGTGACGGAACTTGCTGACGGTAAGCTGAACATCAACTGCTTCAAAGGCAGCGACGGTAAGATTTATTCCGGTCGTGTGTATGCCAAGGTGAATACCGGTTGGAAGTATGGTTATTTTGAGGCGCGTATTCTCTTGCCGAAAGGCAAAGGTACTTGGCCTGCTTTCTGGATGATGGGAGACAACGACAAACAGTGGCCGGCATGCGGGGAGATTGATATTATGGAAATGGGAGAACAGAGCGGAATGGCTGCGGGCGATTCGGAAAAACAAGTGAACACCGCCATTCACTATGGCCCCAGCGCAGCGGCTCACGAACAGCAATACTACAAAGCCAATGTTGCCAACAGCCTACAAGACGGCAATTATCACACCTACTCCCTGGATTGGGATGAAAACAACCTGACAATATCCATCGACAACGTCAAGTTTCATACGTTCGACATTAGCTCGAACACATACTTTCATGACAACTTCTACATCCTGTTCAACCTCGCCGTGGGAGGTGCGTTTACAGGAATTACCGATATTAATAAACTGACGGGCCTGAAAGACGGTCAGAAAGTGAATATGTACATCGACTGGGTGAAAATATTATAGGAATCTTAAATATACATGCTATGAATATGGAAAAATGTAAGTATCTACTGTTTTGCGGAACACTCGCCCTTTGGATGGCGGGAGGTTTCCAGCAAGTGTATGCAGCAACGGAACCAAGTTCCCAGGCTGTTCAACAACAAAGCAACAAGGTAACCGGAAAAGTGAGCGATGCCACAGGTCCCATCATTGGGGCTTCCGTAGTGGAGAAAGGAACTGCCAACGGAACGATTACCGATCTGGATGGAAATTTCAGTTTGAATGTAAAAGCGGGAGCTACGCTCGTTGTCAGCTACGTGGGTTATAAATCCGAAGAAGTAAAAGCGGGAAGAGGTCCTTTGAACATCACCTTGAAAGAGGATGCCAAAGCATTGGATGAAGTGGTAGTTACCGCCCTTGGCATCAAGAGAGAGCGCAAAGCGTTGGGCTATGGCATTGATGAAGTGAAAGGTGAAGCCTTGACCAAAGCGAAAGAAACGAATCTTATCAACTCCATGGCAGGACGTGTGCCGGGCTTGGTAGTCAGCCAGACCGCCGGTGGTCCTTCCGGTTCTACGCGCGTTATTCTACGAGGCAGTACCGAAATGACCGGAAACAACCAGCCTCTTTATGTAGTGGACGGTGTACCTTTGGACAACACCAATTTCGGCAGTGCCGGCACAAACGGAGGCTTCGACTTGGGCGACGGTATTTCGAGCATCAATGCCGATGACGTAGAAAACATGTCGGTATTGAAAGGCCCTGCGGCATCCGCACTTTATGGTAGCCGTGCCAGCCACGGTGTTATCTTGATTACAACCAAGCGAGCCAACAAGGATAAAATCAGCGTGGAATATAACGGAACACTGACTTTCGACACCCAACTTGCCAAATGGGATGAAGTGCAACAGATATATGGTATGGGAAGCAACGGTACTTATAGCTATGATGCCATATCCAACACAAACAAAAGTTGGGGTCCCAAAGCGGACGGTTCAAACATGCTGAAGTATTTCGACGGCGTAGAACGCCCTTTCCTCATTGTCCCCGACAATACGTCCAACTTCTTCCGCACGGGTATCACCGCCACCAACTCCGCCATCATAGGTGTGAACAGCGGAAAAACCGGAATTCGCTTTACCTATACGGATATGCGCAATAAAGACATTGTTCCCCAAACGCACATGAGCCGTGACATTTTCAACCTGCGCGCCAATACGTCTGTCAGGAAAGGTAGACCTGGATTTCAGCGTCAACTATACACGGGAAGACGTGAAGAACCGTCCGGCTCTGGGCGACAGCAAGTCCAATATCGGTAAAAACCTGATGACCCTTGCCACCACCTACGACCAGGAATGGTTGCAAACCTATCAGACTGCCGACGGCGAATATTCCAACTGGAACGGCATGGATCCCTACAACGTGAATCCGTACTGGGATATCTATAAGAACTTCAATAAATCCAAGAAAGACTTGTTCCGCATGAACGGCAAGGCCGTATGGAACATCGACCCACATCTGAAACTTCAGGCAACGCTGGGTGCCGAACTCAACTGGTTCACGTTCGATGATTACAAAGCACCTACCACTCCCGGATTCGAAGCCGGAAGACTTCAAAACAGTGCTTTCCGCAACCGCATGTACAACTTTGAAGTGTTGGCTCTCTACAACAACCATTGGGGTGATTTCGATTTCAACGCTACGTTAGGCGGCAATGTATATAAGGTGAACAACCAGACCACCGTTACCACCGCTCAAGACATGAAGATACGCGATGTCCCTTCATTGACGAGCTTCAACGAGATCAGTGTAGTGCCCGGCAGTTACCGCAAGCAGATTAATTCGGTTTACGGAGCAGTGAACGTGGGATGGAAACACATGCTTTACCTCGATGCTACGTTGCGTGGCGACCAATCGTCTACCCTTCCCACTGGCAACAACATGTATGTGTATCCTTCTTTCTCCGGTAGCTTTGTATTCTCCGAGCTGACAAAACTGGGCGACCTCCTGCCTTACGGAAAGGTGCGTATGTCATGGGCCCAAGTAGGTAGCGATACCGATCCTTATCAATTGGGACTCGTCTATACGAAATCCAAATATGCTTATCCCGGATATACCATCGGATATATCGATAACGGAACCATCCCCAACAAAGACTTGAAACCAACCAAAACAAACTCCGTGGAAATGGGATTGGAATTGAAATTCCTGAAGAACCGTATCGGACTGGATTTCACCTACTATTCTCAAATCAGTAAAAACCAGATTATGGGAATGGCAAGTTCCTGGACAACCGGTTACAACTATCGCTTGATTAATGCCGGCAAGATAGAAAACAAAGGTATTGAGATTGCCCTTAGCACACGACCGATTCAAACACGCGATTTTTCCTGGGACATTAATCTGAACTTCTCCAAAAACAGCAACAAAGTAAAAGAACTGGATGGCGAATCAGATATGTTTGAACTGGAAAAAGCATCTTGGCTCGACGTTCAGGTAGCCGCTAAGGTAGGCGAGAACTTTGGTTCTATTGTAGGCCCGGACTTCCAACGGAACGAAAAGGGAGATATTCTGATTGACCCGCAAACCGGTCTGCCGCAATATGACAAGAGCAACCATGTATTAGGTAATGCCTCTTGGGACTGGACAGGTGGATTACTCACCAACTTTACCTACAAGAATCTCTCGCTGGTAGCAGTATTCGATGTGAAAGTAGGCGCCGACCTCTATTCTATGTCTGCCCGTGCTGCTTACGAATCGGGTAAAAGTCCGGAAACATTGGCAGGACGCGACGCCTGGTATCGCTCGGAAGAAGAAAGATTGGCAGCCGGCATTGCAAAAGGAGCCGATAACTGGAAGCCGACAGGCGGATTCGTTGCTCCGGGTGTCATCGACAACGGTGATGGGACATATCGTCCCAACGACATCTACATCAATCCGGAAGACTACTGGATGAGCGTTTGCCGTAATGCACCTTCTATGTTTATTTACGACAACTCATACGTGAAATGCCGTGAGCTGACGTTGAGTTACAATGTACCCAAATCCTGGCTGAAGAATGTAGTAAGCGGACTGACCGTTTCGTTCGTTGCCCGCAATCCGTTCATCGTATGGAAGAATATCCCGAATATCGACCCGGATTCCAACTACAACAATACCACCGGTATGGGACTTGAATACGGTTCGTTGCCTTCACGCAGAAGCTATGGTTTTAATGTAAATGTGAAATTCTAAAAAGATATATCATGAGACAATCTAAATACATCACAATCATCACGATGGCATGTGCCCTGTTTTTCGCTTCTTGCAGCGATGAATACATGGAAAACATGAATACCGACCCTTCCAAGGCCGCTACCATCGACCCGAATGCGCAGCTCACCACTGCCCAACTGCAAACGTACGGAGACCTTAGTATGATGGAAATCTACCGTAACTACCATTATGCATTCACCCAACAACTGATGGGATGTTGGAACACCACCAACTACGGCGGACGCCATACGCTAGACAATAATGAAATGAGCCGTATCTGGACATCGTTCTACACTCAATCCCTGAAGAATATCATTGATGCTCAATATCGCACAGCCGAAGATGCAGAGAAAGTGAACATCAACTCTGTGCTCCGCATTTATCGGGTTTATCTTATGTCTATCATCACCGACACTTACGGAGACGCTCCTTTCAGTGAAGCCGGCCTGGGATTCCTCGAAGGAAAGTTCAATCCGAAGTATGACAAACAGGAAGATATTTACAACGCTTTCTTTCTGGAGCTGGAAGATGCCGTCAATAAAATCGATCCGACCAAAGATAAAGTGACAGGTGACCTCATCTATGCCGGTGATGTAACTAAATGGCAACAACTGGCAAACTCGCTTCGCCTACGTTTTGCCATGCGAATCTCCAATGTCAATCCTACAAAGGCACAAACAGAATTTGAAAACGCTTTGGCTGCCAATGGGGGTGTGATAACGGACGCCTCAAGCGATGCGCTCATCAAATACATGACAATCGCATTTAGTTTCGGACAAGAAGCTTACTCTGATTATCGCGGAAATTCATTGTCACAGTTGTTGTTCGGCAACGACCCCGCTAATAATCCAAGTTACCTCTGTTCCACTTTCTTTAATCAGTTATACAATTCCGGTGATCCTCGTACATTCAAAATTTCCCGTTGTTATTATGACGGGCTGATGAGTGCCACCAGTTCCGACAATCGTGTCGACATCACCCAGGAGATGATTG
>OGJW01000241.1_pt1 | contig 15143 bp, 6 predicted proteins | sample 1572361 | NCBI WGS metagenome assembly OGJW01 (sample SAMEA2582078, study PRJEB24529) | metagenome | biome: Human gut stool | place: China | collected 2011 | reverse complement strand
TAATGGACAAAGAGTATTTTGCCAGCATGGGGCCTCTGGTAGAAAACTGTGCCGAGCTCCTGGGGTCATGGTATGGACATGGACATGCAGAAGATGTCCTCCCCATCAAAAAGGCGCTGGATGCAGAATTTGCAGGCAAGGCTGAACTGATTTATACCGAGGGTTGTGATTTCGACGGTAACGACACTTCCAAATTCAGTGAGGCACTGGCTGTAGCCCGGAAAGCAGATGTCATTCTACTCTGTATGGGTGAAAAGAAAAAGTGGAGTGGCGAAAACGCATCGCGTTCCATCATAGAACTGCCTGCCATTCAAGAGAAATTCATTGCTGAAATGAAGAAAGCAGGCAAACCGATTGTTCTGGTACTGGCTAACGGACGTCCTTTGGGACTCTCTAAAGTGGAACCTCTCTGTGACGCCATCGTTGAAATGTGGCAACCGGGAGTACCTGGCGGTAAACCATTGGCAGGTGTCTTGTCCGGCCGGGTAAATCCTTCGGGCAAGCTTTCCATTACTTTTCCACGTTCCACCGGACAGATTCCAATCTATTACAATCAGCGCAAAACAGCCCGTCCACAAAGTGGCAAATATCAAGACCTCCCCTCTACCCCACTGTATGAATTCGGATACGGCTTGAGTTATACCACCTTTAATTATGGTAATATCAACTTGCCCAAAGAAACCATCAGACGCGGTGAAAAGTTGGTAATGGAAATCCCAGTCACCAATGTAGGCAAACGTGACGGTGCAGAAGTGGTGCATTGGTTTATCTCAGACCCATTTAGCACGATTACCCGTCCATGCAAAGAGTTGAAGCACTTCGAAAAGCAACTAATTAAAGCAGGTGAAACACATATATTCCGCTTTGAAATAGACCCGATGCGTGATCTTGGTTTTGTAAATGCCAATGGTGAACATTTCCTTGAGAATGGAGAATATTATGTAATAGTGAAAGACCAGAAAGTAAAATTCACGGTTATAGATTAATCTTCTTTTTATATTGCAGGCCATCCTCCTTTCATCATTCTAAAAGACAGATGGCCTGCAATTTCTATTTTAGAACAAATAAGTATACTGTTCTCCTAAAAATTTCTTGATATGCTTCAAGGCTTTGGTTATTTGGGCCTCCACTGTCTTGACAGAAATACCCATTTCCCCGGCAATTTCTTGATTAGTCTTCCCTTCCTCCCTACTTTTGCGATAAACCTGCCCACATTTGTCTGGAAGGGAACAAACAGCTTCTTCAATCAATCGATTCAGTTCTTCCATCTCCACCGAAGTATCAGCAGCAAGAGCATATCCATATTCTTCTCCTCCCTCGATGGGAACCGTATCCTTTTCATCGCGTAAAGCATTCAGGCAACGATTACGTGCAGACTGGAAAAGATAAGCCTTGAATGAGATTTTAAGAGTCAAGTCGGCCCTACCCTCCCACAAATTCATAAAGATAGAAAGGGCCAGTTCTTCTATCTCCTGCTTGTCTCTCAGATAAAGGGACATGAAGCGGCAGAGTGAAACAAAATAAGTATCGAAAAGGTGCTTGAAAGCCTTCTCGTCATCTTGTTTGATTAACTGTAACAATAGGATATCATCTTCTGCAGGCATATCGAAGTTATATTAGATAAGGGCTTCTTGAGCGGCAAAGATACTAATATTATTTGTTCCTCGAAATTTATTAAAAAAATAATTGGAATCGGAATAAGGGTTAAACTCAAGTGATGTGTCATATAAGTGAAGGCCTATAAAAACATCATGATCATGAAAAAAAGTGTTCCTTGGAATTTAATCATTCCTAAGTTGAAACAGGAAATTTCCGCAGACGAAGAGCGGCAATTGGAGACTTGGTTACGCAGCAGTAACAACGAAGCGTTATTCAAGGAATTGCAACTGTTATGGGAAAAAATTCAGGCAAATGTAGAAAACTACACGCCCAATACCGAATATTATTGGAATGAACTTGCCAACCGTATGCACGCCAGCGAGCCTAAGCAGACTGAAAAACCTGCAAAGAAACGCTTCGAACTGAAACGGATATACCGCTACGCAGTAGCTGCATGTATAGCTGTTGCCATCGGTTGCTCATTCTACATAGGATTCCTTAACGGACAGCCTGAAGCCATGCCGCAGTTATACTCTAATTTGTCGGGTAAGTCTAAGGTTCTCCTTCCTGACGGAAGCGAAGTATGGATGCATACAGAGACCTCTTTGCAATACGAATCACAAATGAATAAGGATGAGCGTATCGTAAATGTAACTGGTGAAGCTTACTTCGATGTAGCACACGATGCTGACAAACCTTTTATCGTGCAGACAGAAGGTATGCGTATCGTAGTTCACGGAACCAAATTCAATGTCGATGCATTCCCCGGTTCGGAAAATACATTGGTGAGTTTGGTAGAAGGGTCCGTCTCTTTGGAAACCGAGACAGAGAACCGTTTCCTCAAACCGGGCGAAACAGCTACTTTTAATCGGAAAACCCTGACACTTAAGGTAGAAAAAGATGATGTACATTTTGCCTCTTCGTGGGCAAATACACAACTCGTATTCAGAAACCGTTCATTGGGAGACATTTGCAAACTGCTTTCTAAATGGTATCGGGTAAAGATAGACGTGGATCCTACATTATCCAATAAATATTTCTATACGTTTACGTTGCGTAGCGAACCGCTGGACGAAATACTCCGCATCATGGCACGCATCCAACCTATGAAATATACCTTTAACGAAGAGAATGAGTTGACAATTTCGTTTGCAGACACAAAACAAAAAGTAAAATGAAACAGTAACAAAATTAAAAACTTATGCCAAACAAATGAGAAATGCACATTATTTAATAATTAACGAAAAGTAAACACCTACATTAATCTTTAAATTTAAGACAATTATGGATATAAGAAAACAACTCATCATTCTTATACTGGTATTTCTATGTGCCCCGGTTTCTGCACAAAAGAAAGAGAAACTGATCACACTGAAGTTCACAAATATCCCATTATCAGAGGCTATGCCAAAAGTGGAAAAGCAAAGCGGATACACTTTCTTCTATGAATCGCAGCAAATAGACATCAAACAGAAAGTCAGCTTGAATGTTAAGAATGAAACTATTAATAAGACAATAACAGCCTTATTGAAAGGGACCAATGTTAAATTTGAAATCGACGCAACACACATTATTTTATATACCGGAAAGAATAACAAGGCAATATCCGGACAACCACAGAACATCTCTGGTACAGTAATTGACGAAAGTGGTGAACCGATTATCGGAGCAAATGTCATGGTGGAAGGAACCAGTACTGGTGTCATTACAGATCTTGACGGAAAATACACAATCAACGCACCGGCAGGGAGTAATCTCAAAATCTCCTATATCGGTTATGTGACACAGACTGTAAAAGCTGGTAGAAACAGTACCGGAAAGTTAGTGGAAGACAGTAAAACACTGGCAGAAGTCGTGGTAATCGGCTATGGTACACAGCGTAAGTCCGACCTGACTGGAGGTCTGGTATCAGTAGACCAGAAGAAACTGAACATGATAAATAGCAGTAACTTGATGGACCGTCTCGCAGGACAAATTCCGGGCTTAAGCGTAACTACTGGTGATGCGAAACCGGGGGCAGACCAAACCCTCCGTGTACGTGGTGAAAACTCATTAAGTGCTGACAATGCACCGCTTATTGTATTGGACGGTATTCCTTACAATGGTTCTTTGAGTGATATTGACCCAAACATCATCGAAAGCCTTAGTGTCTTGAAAGATGCTTCCGCAGCAGCTATCTACGGCTCACGCGGTTCCAATGGTGTTATCTTGATTCAATCAAAGAAAGGCAAGAAAGGTGCACCCCAAGTTACATACAAAGGGCAGTTCAGAATGTCGCAACCCCAACAGACTATTGATGTGATGACTCCAGACGAATACATCACATTTAAACAAGACATTGCACGCCTGAAAGATGGATGGAGCGGAGACCAATTGGCTCCTGAGAATATTCTGAGTGCCAGCGAACTTATAAATTACAAGAAAGGCGTTACAAACGACTGGCAGGACTATATTTTCCGCAATGCATTTACCATGGAACATCAAGTAGGCATTTCCGGAGGTACTGAAAGCACCACTTATATGGGGGCAGTTTCCTATCTGGATCAAGAAGGTGTAGTCTACAATTCTGCTATGAAACGTTACAATATCAATTTGAATGTCACACAAGTATTAAACAAATGGCTGACTATTGGTATACAGACCCAATTTATTCAAAGAGATGGCGGTGGTATAACCCCGAATATTGAACATGCTGTAAAGCAAAGTCCTTATGGTATCTACAAAGATGAAAACGGCAAGTATTATGAAGAACCTATGGACCAATCCCTGATTATTAACCCGATGGCCAATGTCAATGCCGACCAAGATCAAACAAGACGTAACTTCTTCATCAACACCTATGCTGACATTCTGTTGCCGGTAAAAGGTCTTTCAGCCCGTACAACCTTTGGTTACAACTATCGTAGCGACTTTACCGGCACATACTATGGCCGTGACACCAAAGACGGTAGAACAGCCAGCGGAAAAGCCAGCATCAACAATGAACACTACTGGGATTACACTTGGGAAAATCTGCTCAAATATAATCGTGAATTTGGCAAGCACCGTTTCGACGCTACAGGTTTGTTCAGTGTACAACAAACTCAGAAAAAGACTTCCAAGTCAAGCGCCGAAAGTTTTGTAAACGATGATTCCAGTTATCATAACATCAATGCAGGTGAAAAGAATAAAACCGTAAGTTCTGGTTTATCAGAAACCTCGATGCTGTCTTATATGCTTCGCTTGAATTATTCATATGCAGGAAAATATATGTTGACCCTGACCGGACGTTCCGACGGTTATTCTGCCTTCGGTGCAAACAACAAGTATGCATTCTTCCCGTCAGTGGCTGCTGCATGGAACATTGCTTCCGAAAGTTTTATGGAAAATGCACAAAACTGGCTGGACCAATTGAAGCTCCGCGTATCTTATGGTTCTAACGGTAACCAAGCCATCAACCCCTATCAGACATTGGACCGTCTGCACCTCACAAACTATATCTGGGGTGACGGTGGAGCAGGTGTCAACGGTGCTTATCTGGCCAACGACGGTGTCGGAAATCCGAATCTAAAGTGGGAAACAACCCAAACATTCAACGTCGGTATCGACTATTCATTCTTCAACGGCCGTATCAACGGTAACATTGAAATGTATGTCGCCAACACAAAAGACTTGCTGATGAAACGTACTGTTCCTATCATGAACGGCTATAAAACCATTTGGGATAATGTGGGTAAAACACGCAATAAAGGTGTTGAATTTACCTTGAACACCGTCAACATACGTAATAAGGACTTCGAATGGAGCACCGGAATCATCTTTTCACTGAACCGTGACAAGATTGTAGACCTACGTGGTGACAAAAAAGATGATATCACCAATAAATGGTTCATCGGCAAACCCTTGCGAGTTTACTACGACTATGACGTCGACGGCATCTGGCAGTAAGGTGACAAATTCACCTATACCACAGCAGACGGTACAGAAAAAGAGATCCAAAAAGGTGCCAAACCAGGTTCTGCCAAAGTGAAAGATGCAGACGGAAACGGTTATATTGACTCCAATGACAAAGTTATCATCGGTTCAAAGAATCCAAGCTTCCTCATGTCTATGAGCAATACATTGACTTACAAGAACTTTTACTTGTCATTCTTACTGAATGGAACCTTCAAAGTTACACGTGAGTTGAACGAAGCCAATATCGGAAGTTGGAGGTTACAACTTATACAACTATCTGCATAATGCCGATTACTGGACACCGGAACACACCAATTCCAAATATGCTTCTCCAGCATATAACAACTTCGACGGACACAGCTATTACAAAGACTTTACATACATCCAAATAAAGAATATCACTTTAGGATACAATTTTGAAAAGAATTTTGTAAAGAAATTGGGACTGAGCGGTTTGGGAGTCAATATCAGTGTGGAGAATCCTTATACATTCTGTGACATACGCAGCGTATTGAACTATGACAACAGTTGGTTTGCCTCTTACCCGACTGCACGTTCCTACGTACTTGGACTGAACTTATCATTCTAAACTTACTTAAATATATATACAATGAAAAATTATATATCAAAAGCAACTCTAGCTCTGTTAGTAGCTCTGTCTGCTACCGGTTGCTCTGACTTTCTGGATGAGAAACTGAAAAGTGAACTGGCTCCGGACAACACATATACAAGTTCCTATGGTTTCGAAGTAGGTTCTACCGGACTTTATGCCGAAGCACGCTCTGAATACAACACTTGGGGTGAAAACGGTGCCTTCATGCACAATGCCGCTTGCCCTTACGAAGCATTACAGATTGCCACTGACCTTGCTACCATGGGTACCAAAGACGGTTCTATCCAACCGTTCGGTTTCTTGACATTAACTCCAAATACCGGTATTGTAGGCTCCTACTGGAACTGGGCTTATAGTCTGATTGCAGGAGCCAATGAGATGTTGAAATACTCGGAAATAAACACGAACTGGGATAATAGCACAGACAAGGCGCTCTATCAGGCAGAATCACGTTTTTTCCGCGCCTATGCATACCGTACATTGGTTTATCTGTATGGAGACGTTCCTTATGTAGACAAGATTCAAGATCAGTTCAGAATCGATTTTACCCGTACACCGAAGGAAGAGGTTATTGCCCACATGGTAGAAGACCTTCAGTTTGCTGTCGAGAACCTGCCTACTGACCCTGATGCCGTAAAAGTCGGCAAGCTGACCAAATGGGCGGCAGAACACTTACTAAGTGAGGTTTACTTGATGCAGGGTGATTATGCAAAGGCTGAAACTGCTGCAGAGAATGTCATCAACAGCGGATATTTCCACTTGATGGAAGACCGCTTCGGTGAAAAGGCAAAAGCAAACGGCGATGTGTTCTCCGACCTATTCGTTGAAAACAACCAAAATCGCACATCCGGCAATATGGAAAGCATTTGGGTCATGCAGTTTGAATATAACACTACTGGTGGCGGTACAAATTCTGATGACTGGACACGCCGTGCCTGGGAACCCAAATACTTCGAGATTACCGGTTTTGTTTTGGCAGACTCACTGGGTGGCCGCGGCTTGTCGCAATTGGTACCAATGAAATGGTGGATTGGAGAAGATACCGGTTTCTTTGATGAAGAAGACATTCGTAATTCCGAATACAACATCAAACGTAACTGGTATTACAACAACGAGAACATGCCCGACCTTTATGGTAAAAAAGCCACGATTACAGACGAAACATGGTTTACCACCTTCCGTCTTTATCCGGCTCTGACAAAATTCTTCTATGGCCGTTCCGAAAACCTTTCTTTGACCGGTTCCTACCGTGACCGCATGAAGTTCCGTTTGTCCGAGACTTATCTCTTACTCTGCGAAGCAAGGTTGGGGTTGAACGATATTTCAGGTGCCCGCGAAGCAATCAATGTTGTACGCCGTCGCGCACATGCTCCTGAAATTACGGACAGTGAAATGACCATGGACTTCTTGCTGGACGAACGTATCCGCGAGTTGGTAGGTGAAGAATCACGCCGCTTTACCTTATGCCGTACCGGCAAATTATTGGAGCGTACCCGCAAATACAATACAGAATCGGGGCCCGTTATGCGTGATTACCACACATTATGGCCGATTCCTCAGAGCATAATCGATTCAAATACGGGTGCAGAATTCCCGCAAAACGAAGGATATTAACAGCACAAAGACAAAATAAAACACGAATAAAGGTAAAAAGATAGTTTTCAAGATTCTCATAAAGGGAATTGTCCGCGTCCATTGAGAACAAAGGCAATTCCCTTAATTTTATCAATAAACAATCATGAAGATACACAGACAATTAACAGCAGCAGCCTTTCTGTTTATCAGTATGGCAATCATGGCACAAGTGCCATGCAGCAAAAAGGAAGTAAAAGAGAAAATGAAGCAAGTGGCAGACTGGCAAATTTCCAATCCTAACACTGCCCACGAACACCACGACCTGGATTGGACCAATGGAGCACTTTATGTAGGTATGGTAGATTGGGCTAAACTGGCAGAAGAGGAGTACAATGACAGCACCTACTATCAATGGCTCTATAAAATAGGAAGACGAAACTGCTGGCAACCCCATCAGCGGTTGTACCATGCAGACGATATAACCGTTTCCCAATCATTCATTGACTTATACCGTAAATATAAAAAAGAGGAAATACTGGCTCCTACCCTGGCACGTACGGAATGGATTGTCAACCATCCATCCAACGGTACATTCAAACTGGAGTATGGTGACAACAAAACCCTAGAACGCTGGACCTGGTGTGATGCCTTGTTTATGGCCCCCCCGGTTTATGCCAAGCTATACCGTGAAACCAACAACCGGAAATACCTCCAATTCATGGACAATGAATACCGGGCTACCTACGAATACCTATTCGATAAGGAAGAGAACCTTTTCTACCGCGATTGGCATTATTTCGGTAAAAAAGAAGCCAATGGCAAAAAGGTGTTCTGGGGACGTGGAAATGCCTGGGTACTGGCCGGTCTGGCAGAAGTATTGCAGGAGTTGCCCAAAGGCTTGATGGAACGCGCTTATTACGAAGAACTGTTTATCCGGTTATGCACACGTATCGCCGGATTGCAGAACGAAGACGGTTATTGGCATGCCAGCCTTCTGGATCCGGCTTCTTATCCTTCTCCCGAAACCAGTTCCACCGGTTTCTTTGTATATGCGTTGGCCTATGGCGTAAATGCGGGACTCTTGAATGAAGACGATTTCATGCCAGTCATTATAAAAGGCTGGAAGGCACTGACCGATGCTGTAGATGCAAGCGGTAAACTTGGCTGGGTACAGCCTATCGGTGCCGACCCCCGTAAAGTGACGCGTGACATGACAGAAGTTTACGGTGTCGGTGCGTTTCTTGCAGCAGGATGCCAGATATACAAGATGGCTGTAGATACGGAAGCTGATTATATAAAAATCTGGCCAGACAGAAAAACCATGCAGGGAAACCCTTTAAGTGGTTGGGTTGTTTATGCAAATGAGAATGTCAGCGATGACTTCTGGAAGAAATACGACCATATCTATGTACCGGAAAAAGGAACAACCGTGAAAATCTCCGATTATGCACGCGCACTCTATATCCGTACGCATTGGAGTACCTTCAATCCCGCCGAAGGAGTCTACGGCTGGGATACCAACGAAAAGTTGAAAAAAGTAATTCAAGGGGCACTCGACAGAGGTATGCGTCTCTCTTTCCGTGTAGTTGTCGACAGCCGCGACCGAAAAAATGAAGCCACTCCGACCTATGTATTCGATGCAGGAGCCAAATACTATACAGACAATGGAAAACGCTCTCCCTATCCTGATGACCCTATCTTCCAGGAGAAATATGCAAAGTTCATAGAAGCATTTGCCCAAAAATACAATGACCCTGACCTGGTGGAATTTATAGACGGCTACGGTCTTGGCAAATGGGGTGAGGCACACACTATGAAGTACATTGACCCCAAGAACCGGGAAGCTGTGTTCAATTGGATTACAGACCTCTACGTCAAACACTTCACCAAAGTACCTTTAGTTATCAACTACCATCGTTGGATGGGTGCAGGCAAAGACTGGGCAGGTGAGGAGAATTTTGATCCCGATAGTAAACGCTTGTTGGACAGCGCTTGCGAGAAAGGCTTTTCCTTACGTCATGATGCTTTCGGAATGAGAGAGTATTACGGCCAGTGGGAGCGAAACTATGTGAAACCTTGGATTATGAAACGCCCGGTTCTACTGGAAGGTGGATGGATTGTGAGCAAGCACCCTTATCACAATGACCCGAGCGGTTACAAAACAGCCAAAGATGTGCGTATCGGAGAATTTGAAGACGGTCAGGAAGCTCATGTCAACATGATGGATTTCCGTGTAGGAGACGAAACCATGAGTTGGTTCCGTGATGCCTATCCTTTGGTTGAGCGTTTCATCTCCGAAGGAGGTTATCGTTTATATCCCGATTCCATTGTAGTTCCCAAAGAAATGAAGAGTGGTTCAAGAATAAAGATAGTACATCGCTGGAACAACTTAGGCTGGGGATATTGCCCAACCAATATACCACAATGGAACCAAAAGTATAAAGTAGCTTTCGCATTATTGAACCAAGACAATCAAGTAGTCTACTCTTATCTGGACAACAATACTGATTTATCCGTCTGGATAAAAGGCTATCCCACTTCCTATGAGTTCACTCCCAAACTTCACGGGGTAAAAAAAGGAACCTATACCTGGGCAGTAGCTTTAGTCGATACAACCAAAGGCAATGGAAGCAATGTTAAGGGGCTGGATATCTCTGCCAAGGGAACCTTCACTAATTCTGGTTGGTTAAAACTGTCAGAAGTAACTGTAAAATAAATAAGACACCCCATCGACTTTATAAACAAGAGGCTGAATTCAAGATTGAATTCAGCCTCTTGTTTATAAAGTCCAATCCATCTATTTCTTTTGCGGCAACCTCTTCAGCAAGTGGTCCACCGCCGCTTTCAGCTGTGCATCTTCTCCCTTCAAAACAGCTTCCGGTTCATTATAGACCAGGATATCAGGCTGCAACGTGCGGTTCTCCAGATAGTTGCCCTGCATATCCATGCAACCTACCTGCGGAATACCGAATACAATACTTGGATCGATCTGGCTTTCCCACCAGACAGCAGTCATGGTTCCTGCCACGGGAGCACCTATCAGCTTACCGATACCCAACGTCTTGTACACAAAAGGAGTACCGTGGGCATTGCTGTAATTATCCTCGCAAACCAGCATACACGAAGGTTTCAGCCATCTGTCAAAAGGATCGCTGCCGATGTACTGGCCACGCGGCACAAAGCGTTCATACTCCTTGCCGCTAAGTAACGTCGCTACTTGTTCGTGCAGCCATCCGCCTCCGTTATGGCGGGTATCCACCACAACAGCCTCTTTCTTACGACTGCTTTCGCTCAACAAATCGGAGTAAATCTTACGGAAGCTCGGACTATCCATACCTTTGATGTGAATATAAGCAATGCGTCCGCCGGAATATTCATCCACCTTCTTGCGGCAGTTTTCCACCCAGCGCTTATACAACAGCTCATTCTGGGCACCGTAAGATATGGGCTTCAAGGTTTCTTCAAACCGCTTTCCGGTAGCAGGATCATAGACCGAGAGAATAACCTTGCGGCCTGCCTTACCTTCGAGTAACGGGAAATAATCAGCGCCAGCCTTAATGGCAACACCATCCACTTTCTCGATAATACAGCCCGGCTTGACATCCGTCTTTTTCTTCGTCAATGGACTCTGAGCTATAATTTCTTTAATCTTCAATCCATCGCCCGCATAAGCTTCATCATAGAACACTCCCAAAGCAGCCGTAGGAAGTGCTGCGCCCGAAGCATAATAACGCGCTCCCGTATGAGAACCGTTCAATTCACCCAGCATCTCACTCAGCATTTCCGCAAAATCGTAGTTATTGTTGATATACGGCAAGAAGCGCTTATAAGTTTCTTTGTATCCATTCCAGTCCGTACCTTGCAAGTCTGCCACATAGAACTTATCATTTACCTGCTGCCAGATGTGGTCGAAGATATATTCACGCTCACCATAAGGGCGGTAATCGAAGAAAGCCTCAAATTCAATTGGAGAAATCTTGCTGCCTTCAATCTCTATCTTCTTCATTCCGTCGCGGGCACAAAGGAAGATATTCTTCCCTTCCTTGTCAGGCTGCAAAGCGCCTGCACCTACTTTCTTCAAAAGAACTTTTGTAACATTCTCTTTCAGATTGTGTTCCCAAAGATCGTACCCATCCTCGAAAACAGAAAGATAATAGAGTTTATCCCCTTTAGCAGAAAGCATGGCATCTGCCATATGCGAGGAGTTGACGGTCAGGCGTACAATACGGTCAAAGCGGTTTGCGAGGTCGAACTTTAACGGCTCTACCTTTTTCTCCTTATCTTTGTCGGCATCCCCTTTTTTCTTCTTGGCATCCTTTTCGTCTTTCTTCCCGGCTTTTTCCTTCTCTGCCTTCTCCGCTTCCTCGAGTAAAGCGGTTTCTTCCTTGTTCATCAAAAAACGGTCGTATGCTTCAGCATCAAAGAACATGATATAAGTATCGTCTTCGGCTCCCCAACTGCCGTGGCTGCGATACCCCGCACGGTCACTGGTCCAAATCATGGCTTTTCCACCCAATACCCATTTGGCATTGCCATCGTTGTATCCGCTCTCGGTCAGGTTCACCATTTCACCCTTGCCATCGGCATTCAGCAGCACAACATCTTTGTTGTTCCATCCACCTACACCGATATAGTCCGAAAGAATCCATTTGCTGTCCGGACTCCACTGAAACCACTGGTCACCGTCCGAATAAGAGTATTGATACTTGCCATCCATAACGGTACGCACATCCTTTGTCTTCAAATTGATGACACGGATGGTGCTGCGGTTTTCGAGAAAGGCAATCTCTTTACCGTCAGGGCTGTCTTGGGGTTGGAAAGAAGCGGCATCCGAGTTTGTCAAGCGTTCTTCCTTCAGCTCTGTGGCATAGGTAAACAGCTTTTCATCCTTACGCACAATCGTCGAAGTGTAAAGTTGCCAAAGCCCGCCACGTTCGGAAGCATAAACCAGTGTCCGCCCATCGGGGGCAAAGTCTACGGTACGTTCCTGACAAGGAGTATTCGTTATCTGCTTCGTAGTCTTATATTCCACTGAAGTGACGTAGACATCGCCGCGCAAAACGAAAGCCACTTCCTTACCATCCGGAGACACTGCCATTTCCGTGGCACCGCTACTCTTAATCTGGCGGATAATATCCTTGTCGTTTCTGTCGGAAACAATGCTGATGTTCACCTTTTGCGCTTCTCCACCGGGAAGCAGGGTGTAAATCTCACCATCAAATCCATAGCACAACCTTCCGTCCGTAGCGGCACTGAGATAGCGTACCGGATTTTTGGTATAGTGCGTCAACTGCACGGCCTTCGCATCTCCGGGAGTACGTCGGTAGATATTGAAAGAGCCGTTTTCCTCACTCAGATAGTAGAATGTTTTTCCATCAGGAGCCCAAACCGGTTCACGGTCTTCTCCTCCGAAAGTGGTCAGCTGGCGGTACTGCGGTTCTTTTCCCGGAGTATACATCCAGATGTCACGGGCAATGGTCTATACGTGATGTTTACGCCAGTAGTCCTCGTAACCTTTCTTATCTTGATACAACATCGCTCCCTCCTTATTGATGGAGATGCACTCCATAGGCATGGACGAAATCATCGTCGGGCGCCCTCCCTCCACTGATACTCGATAGACCTGATTGAACTGCCCGTTAGAGGGAAAGACAACAGCCTCGGCAGACGGCATGATGCCCGCAGAGAACAAGACATGTCCGGCATCTGTAAAAGCAAGCGGCGTTTCGCTTCCCGAGTGGGTAGTCAGCCGTCGTGGTTCGCCTCCGTCTTTGGCCACAATGTAGACGTCCAGGCTTCCCATACGGTCCGAAGCAAAAGCAATCCGCTTACTGTCCGGACTCCATACCGGAGCCGTATCATATGCGGGATTGGTAGTTATCTGCATGGCACGTCCACCGGCAACCGGCACCGTATAGATGTCTCCTTTATACGTAAAAGCAATGGTGGTCCCATCGGGAGAGATGACACTATGACGCATCCACAGCGGAGCATCCTGCGCAAAAGTAAAACCAGCCAGGCAAACGGCAGCAATACCTAATAGTAGTTTTTTCATAATGATTCTTGTTTTTGGAGAATAAAAAAAACCTCACGACTTTTCCTTTCGGAAAAAGACCGTGAGGTTTGCTTATCATTTTAAGTTACCCTCAATTAGAGAGCACCTACTTCCTTCAAAGCGGCATTTGTCTTGTGAACGGCAGCAGCGCTGGCAGCAAATTTAGCTTTTTCGTCAGCAGTCAGTTCCAGTTCAACGATTTTCTCGATACCGTTCTTGCCAAGGATTACGGGAACACCGATACAGATGTCGTTCTGGCCGTATTCGCCTTCGAGGTAGCAGCAGCAGGGGACGATCTTCTTCTGATCATGCAGGACCGATTCGACCATCATCGAAGCAGCGGCGCCCGGAGCATACCAGGCCGAAGTGCCGATGAGTTTGGTCAGCGTGGCACCGCCGACCATCGTGCTGGCGACAGCCTCTTCAAGTTTCTTCTTCGAGGCGAATTGCGTCACGGGCACGCCATTGACCGAAGCCTTCGAAAGCAGCGGAATCATCGTCGTATCGCCATGACCGCCGATCACCATGCCGTCCACGTTGTTGATGTTGGCGCCGGTGGCTTTCGCCAGGTAACATTTGAAACGGGCCGAATCCAAGGCGCCACCCATGCCGATAATCCGGTTTTTGGGAAGTCCCGAAGCCTTGAGCGCCAGATAAGTCAGCGTATCCATCGGGTTGGCGACCACGATGATGATCGCGCGGGGCGAATATTTCACCACGTTCTCGATCACGCCTTTCATAATGTTGGCGTTGGTGCCGATCAGCTCCTCGCGGGTCATGCCCGGCTTGCGGGGAATACCCGAGGTGATCACCACCACGTCCGAGTTGGCAGTCTGCTTGTAGTCGTTGGTCACGCCGACGAGCTTCGTATCGAAATCCATCAGCGTAGAACACTGGTACATATCCAGCATCTTACCCTCCGACAGGCCCTCTTTGATGTCGATGAGGACCACTTCGCTCGCCACTTCGCGGCAAGCCATCACATTGGCGCAAGTAGCGCCCACGGCGCCCGCGCCCACAACTGTTACCTTTGACATAATGTTATAGTTTTAAGGCGAGTCCGACGTATTGATTTCGGATGTAAAACAAAAATACTGTCACAACAGAACACGTCGGACTCACGTTACGGTATCTTTTGATGCCGGATTCCATCCTGACACTCCCTGCCGACACCCGTCGAAAACGGGAGGCTGCGGGGTTCGATTTACATCGAACGAATATTAGCCGATCAACTCTTTGTACTGCGCGTCGGTAAGCAGCGACTCGCACTCCTTGGGATCGGTCAGTTTCACTTTGACGAGCCAACCCTCTCCGTAGGGATCGCGGTTCACGATGGAGGGATCGGCATCCACTGCAGGGTTGAAT
>OGJW01000240.1_pt1 | contig 15143 bp, 8 predicted proteins | sample 1572361 | NCBI WGS metagenome assembly OGJW01 (sample SAMEA2582078, study PRJEB24529) | metagenome | biome: Human gut stool | place: China | collected 2011 | reverse complement strand
GGAAGGATATCATTGAACTGAATCTGGCAAAGGATGGAGGAGCGCTATTACATATCAGAAGGTTATAAGGGTGATGTTTATCAGTTGAAATTGTATTTCAATCAGTTGTTAGTTTGTTAGGATAAGAAGATTGTTCCAGGATAATATTTTTAGTCAATGGATTTATAACATGAACAGAAGAAATTTTATAAAGAGAGTGGGCCTTTTGGGGGCAGGATATGCGCTGAATAAAAACTTGATGTTTGCGAATTCAGGCGTAGCTTCGACAGCTGCCTCTTTTTCGTCGTTTCCAACAGTAAGGAAGCCTATATCGGAAAGGAACTTCAAAAGTCCTGCCATTGAAAAGGCCATTGCTACTTTTAAACAGAAGGTCAAGAATGAAGAACTGGGCTGGCTGTTTGGGAATTGTTTTCCGAATACGTTGGACACAACCGTTTTTTATTCAGAAAAGGATGGCCGACCGGATACATATGTGATTACCGGTGATATTGATGCCATGTGGTTAAGGGATAGTTCTGCCCAAGTATATCCGTATTTGGATTTCATGTCTGAAGATAAGAACCTGCAAAGACTGATAATTGGCGTTATCAATAAGCAGACCTCCTTTATATTGAAGGATCCGTATGCCAATGCCTTTTATGATGATGATACGAAGTATACAAGATGGAACAGCGACCATACGGAGATGAAACCGGGTATTCATGAGCGTAAATACGAGTTGGATTCGCTTTGCTATCCCATTCGCCTGGCATATGGATACTGGAAAAAGACAAATGATGCTTCTCCTTTCGATGCGCAATGGAAGAAGGCGATAGAAACCGTTTTAAGGGTCTGCAAGGAACAGCAGAGAAAAGATGGTAACGGGCCTTATAGCTTTCGCAGAACTTCGGAATGGGCTATAGATGCTGTTCCTATGGGTGGAGTGGGCTATAAAGTAAATCCGGTCGGATTGATTTGCTCTACTTTCAGGCCTAGTGATGATGCCACTATCTTTCCTTTTCTCGTCCCGTCCAATTTCTTTGCGGTGGCCAGTTTGAGGCAGGCTTCCGAAATGGTTCAAAAGATAACCAAAGACAATGTACTGGCTGATGAACTGTTGGCGTTGAGTAAAGAAGTTTATAATGCTTTGCAGACTTATGCCGTGGTGAATCATCCGAAGTTCGGTAAAATCTATGCTTTTGAAATAGATGGCTTTGGATCGGCTTATCTTAGTGATGATGCCAACGTCCCTAATCTGCTGGCGTTACCCTATCTGGGTGGTGTTGATAGGGATGATGCAATTTATGCCAATACCAGAAGATTCGTGTGGTCGGAATACAATCCTTATTTCTTTAAAGGTTCTTATTTTGAAGGGATAGGAGGACATCATATTGGTACGGACATGATATGGCCGATGAGCCTGATAATGAAAGCCCTGACTGCTCAAGACGATAAAGAGTTACAGCAATGTATCCAGATGCTCCAGAAAACGCATGCCGGTACCGGGTTCATGCACGAGTCATTCCACAAGGATGACCCCAAGAAATTCACAAGGAGCTGGTTTGCATGGGCCAATACATTGTTTGGAGAATTGCTGTGGAAAACATTCAATGAGAAACCATATTTATTGGAATATTAATCATCTAATTAATCAATGTAAACAAAAATTTATGAGAAGAATTACAAAATTCAGTTTGTTACTCTCCCTTGTTCTGGGATTGTACTTTCCTACTGTTTTTGCACAGTCGAACATGACGAACGAAATGTTTGACTTGGCAAAGTTGAAGTCGGGTGTAAAAAACAAAAGAATCTCCAGTACAGATCCTACCGGAGGTAACAGAGATCACTTGGAGCCCTTCAAACCAGGTGAGAAACGCATCATTGCAGACATCAAGGGAACGGGAGTCATCAACCACATTTGGGTGACGATTGCGCCTCCACCTCCCACTTTGAGCAGAAACGACATTATCATTCGCATGTATTGGGACGGCAACGATTATCCTTCGGTAGAGTCTCCCATCGGCCCTTTCTTCGGACAAGGCTGGGATGAGAGATACAACTACGCATCCTTGCCTCTTTCGGCCGGTCCTGAAAACGGTACCGGTCTGTCGTGCTATTTCGCTATGCCTTTCGAGAAGGGCGCACGCATTGAAATTGAGAACCAGAGCGACCGCAACATAGATGCTTTCTACTTCTACGTGGATTATCTGGAGATGGCGAAGCTTCCCAAGGACATGGGCCGCTTTCATGCCTGGTATAACCACAACCTGACTGAAGCACTTCCCGAAGGCGAGACGGAGTGGGGAGTTACCGGTGCCCAGAAGCCGAACACCACCGGCGAACGCAACTATGTGTTCATGGAAACCCAAGGCAAGGGACACTTTGTAGGTATCAATTACTATGTGCATTGTCCCACTCCCATGTGGTATGGCGAAGGTGACGACATGTGGTTCATTGATGGAGAAAAGGTTCCCTCGCTGATAGGTACAGGTACGGAAGACTTCTTCAATACGGCCTGGTGTCCTAAAGAAGCCTTCTCGCATCCTTACTTCGGTTATCCCCGTGTGAACAATGATATAGGCTGGCTGGGTCGTACCCACGTTTACCGATTCTTCATTGAAGATCCCATTTTCTTTGAAAAGAGCCTGAAGGGAACCATCGAACATGGCTCCAACAACAACTTGACGTTGGATTTGTCTACCGTGGCTTATTGGTACCAAGATTCGGCTGTGGCTCTTCCCGAAGCTCCTACAAAGGCACAGCGTGCTCCGAAACCTTTCATCAACCATGTTGATATACATCGTTGGCGGGATGCCTGGCGTAAGTCCAAGGGTAACAAAGCCACTCTGTGGGGCAACGAGTAAACTTTTGTAACGCTCTTTTTTTATACGTTCATAGGCTGATATTTATATCCGGGGTTTTGCCATTATATTGGCAAAACTGTGTCTCTATATTGGCAAAACTGTGCCACTATATTGGCACGACTATGGAAAAATAGTTCTACGGAGCAGCAAATTCAATAAATCATTAATAAAGGTACGAAATGAAGAATATTCCCAAAAAGCAATTTGCGGGCTGGATGCTGATGCTACTGTTGTGCATCAGTATCTCGGCATTTGCCCAGTCGCCTAAGAAGGTGACCGGACGTGTGATGGATGCACAAGGTGAGTTACTCATCGGTGTGAATGTGACGGAGGCGGCAGACCCTTCTAATGGTGTGGTGACGGACATCAACGGTACGTATACGATTACGTTGAAAGGTAATAAGCCGTCATTAAAATTCTCTTATATTGGCTTTAAGGATAAAGTGGTAGCGGTAGGCTCCAAAGGAGTGCTTGATGTAGCTTTGGAAGAAGATGTGGCAGCCCTTGACGAAGTGGTGGTAGTGGGCTTCGGAACGCAGAAGAAAGCTTCTGTGGTCGGCTCCATTACCAATATAGAGCCGGCCAAACTTGCCGCGGCTCCCAGCCGTTCGCTTAGTAACAACTTGGCGGGTATGGTTCCCGGTGTGATTGCGGTTCAGCGTAGCGGTGACCCTTGGTTCAATAACTCCGACTTCTGGATTCGTGGTATCAGTAGCTTTACTGGCAATACCAATCCGCTGGTATTGGTGGACGGCGTCGAGCGTTCGCTCCACGACATCGACCCTGAAGAAATCGCCTCCTTTTCCGTGTTGAAGGATGCTGCCGCCAGTGCCGTCTATGGTGTGCGCGGTGCCAATGGTGTAGTGATGATTGAGACCAAGCGCGGCAAGATTGGAAAGCCGCAGGTGAACGTCCGCTTCGAACACTCCTTTACGCAACCCATCAAGATACCCGACTACATCGGCAGTGTGAAGTATCTGGAACTGATTAACGAAATGTATGCCGAGCAGGGTAGAAACCCGTTTGTAAGCGAAGCCACCCTGCTGAACTACAAGAACCAGACCGACCCGGAACTCTATCCCGATGTGAATTGGTGGGATGTTATCTCCAAAGACCATGCAGACAACACAAAGGCGAACGTTAGTGTCAACGGTGGTACGGACATTCTTCGTTATGCGTTGGTGGCAGGATATTACAATGAGAACGGTATCATTGAACGCGACAAAAACCAGGAGTGGGACTCTTCCCTGAAGGTGAGCCGATATACGGTGCGTTCCAATGTAGATGTGAATGTGACTCCCACCACTTTGTTCCGCGCCAATGTGGGCGTATTCCTGCAAACTCGTAACGCTCCTCCGGGAGACACGGAAACCAACCAGGGCATTTTCTATCAAGCCATGCGTGTACCTCCCTACGTGCATCCGGCTATCTATGCCGATGGGCGCATTCCACGTGTGATGTACAAGGAGAACCCTTGGGCGTGGGCCACGCAGCGTGGATACGAAAAACTAAATCATAATAAGATTGAATCCTTAGTATCGTTGGAACAAGATTTGAAGTTCGTTACACCGGGATTGAAGTTCAAAGGAACCTTCTCTTTCGACAAGTTCTCGGCAACTTCCGTAACACGTTCCAAGAACCCCTATTACTACAATCCCGCCACCGCACGCGATGCAGAGGGCAACATCATCACTGATGTGCAGACCACCGGACAAGAGTTCCTGGGCTATGCAAAAGGAGCTGAATGGGGCGATCAGTCCATCTATCTGGAAGGAATGTTCTCGTACAACCGCATTTTCGGCAAAGTGCACGATGTGAACGCCATGTTCCTCTACAACCAGAAGGAGTATGACAATGGTGATGCGCTTCCCTATCGTACCCAAGGCATAGCCGGAAGATTCTCTTATACTTACGACAGCCGCTATGTTGCCGAGCTGAACTTCGGTTACAACGGCTCCGAGAACTTTGCCAAAGGCAAGCGCTTCGGCTTCTTCCCCGCCGTGGCGTTGGGATGGATTGTATCTTCCGAGAAATTCATGGAGCCGGTTTCCGATGTCATCTCCAACTTGAAGCTGAGAGCTACTTGGGGGAAGGCCGGTAACAGTAACATTGGTGGTAACAGACGTTTCGCCTATATTTCTACCATTGTCAATACCGGTTCGTACAGATGGGGTACAGATGCGGAAATCTATCGCCTTGGACGTTCGGAAGGCGAAATCGGTGTGAACAACTTGACATGGGAAACCGTGACCAAGATGAATGCCGGTATCGACTTAGGTCTATGGAATGGTAGCGTGAACCTCGTAGTGGATGTGTTCAAGGAAAAGCGCGATGACATCTTCATGCAGCGTAAGAATGTGCCTGGTTCTGCCGGATTCAACCGCCCTGTTTGGGCCAATTATGGCAAGGTCGAGAATCAGGGATTTGATGTGTCTTTGAATGTCAACCATAAGTTCAATAGCGATTGGGCCATTTCCGCTATGGCAAACTATACCTACGCACACAATAAGGTTGTGGAAATAGACGAACCTGCCGCCATCTTGGGTACATACCGTTCGCAAACCGGTAAGCCTATAGGGCAATTGTTTGGCTTGATAGCCGAAAGGCTCTTTACGGAAGATGATTTCGATGAAAACGGTATGCTTAAGGAAGGAATTCCGGCACAGAAGTTCAGTGATATGAGTAACTTACGTCCCGGTGACATTAAATACAAAGATTTGAACGGGGATGGTGAAGTGACCGCAGTAGATAAAACAGCCATTGGTGGTACACGTATTCCCGAGATTGTCTATGGTTTTGGAGCTACAGTAAGCTATAAGTCGTTCGATTTGGGAGTATTCTTCCAAGGAACAGGTAAAACCTACCAGCTCTTGGGCGGAGAGACCTGGTTGCCGGGTTCTTCCTTAGGTGCTGGTAACATCTATTCGAACATTGACGACCGTTGGACACCCGAAAATCCGAGGCAAGATGTATTCTGGCCCCGTATGGGCGATAAGGCTGTGGCAAACAATGAACAAGCTTCCACATGGTGGTTGCGTGACATGAGTTTCCTGCGCTTGAAGAATCTGGAACTTGGATATACCCTTCCGCAACGTTGGACTACCAAAATTGGCATCCGCGGCTGCCGTTTGTTTGCAAGAGGAACCAATCTGCTGACGTTCTCCAACTTCAAGCTTTGGGACCCCGAACTGGAAACTACCGATGGATTGAGATACCCACAGATGAAATCTGTATCAGTGGGTTTTAGCATCAATTTCAACAATTAATTAAGATACGAAGAAAATGAAAAAATATAAATCTATAGCAAAAGCTGTCTTATTGTCGTGCACCCTGGCATTGACAACGAGTTGCAACGATTTCTTGGACAAGTCTCCCGACCATGGAGATGATTTTCACGGACAAGATAAGGACTGAGGACTGGTTGGCAGGTGTTTATTCATCCATTCCCAGCCCCATGTGGGGGTATTTCAAGGCACAAGGTTATAACATTATGGGCGATGATATCACTATTCCCCAAGATTGGTCGCCGTATGGATGGAGCAATGTGTATGCCTACACCACCGGAAACTGGAGTCCTATCTCAACATGGGACCCCTATTATTGGGTAGAATTACACAAGCGCATACGTTCCGGCCTTATCTTCTTGCAAGAGGCAAAAGTACTTCCGGAAAAAGACCTGAAGGAATCTTATGTCAACCAGATGAAGTACGAAGTCCGTTTCCTGATAGCCTACTATTACTCTTTGATGATTGAGTTGTATGGTGCCATACCGTTTACTCCCGGTGTGCTTGTTTCCGTCGATGCGCCCGAATCGGAGATGATGACTCCCCAAAGACCCTATGCCGAAGTGGTAGATTGGATTGACAAAGAGCTGCTGGAAGTGTCAGAGCATTTGCCCGCTGTCTATCCCAATAATACCGATTGGGGCAGGGCTACCTCTATCATGGCTTTGGCAATACGTGCCAAAACACTGTTATTTGCCGCAAGTCCATTGTTCAACGGCAATCCGGATCTCAAGGACTGGAAGAATTCGGAAGGAGAATTCCTCTTTGATGCCGAAGCCAAGCCGGAAAGATGGGAAAAGGCTGCCAAAGCTCATCTCGACTTGATAAAGGCAGCCGAAGCGGCCGGACATAAGCTGTACTATGAGTATAATGTGGATGGAAGTATCGACCCCTTCATGTCTTACTACAACATGTCGTTGAAACGCTTCTCAGAAGGCAACAAGGAGATTCTTTTCGGACGCCCCGAAAATGTGGACCTGAACTACTGGCAGGCTCATCATCTGCCGAAAGGTATCGGTGGAAATGCCGCTATGGGTGTTACTCAGGAACTGGTGGACGCTTTTTATATGAAGAACGGTGAAATGCCTATATTGGGATATAACGAGGATGGTTCGCCCATTATCAACCCGGAATCGGGGTATGTGGAAAACGGATTCTCTACCAATACAGAGTATAGAACCACGAAGTGGCCGGGCGGTGGACCTTCGAACCTTGCCAATAAAGAAACCGGTGTAAGCCCGGTAACAGAAGAAGGTACCTACAACATGTATTGCAACCGGGAGCCTCGCTTCTATGTTTCCGTCATCTATAATGGCGCATGGCTGGGAGTTGATAACCGTCGTGTGAACTTCCTTCAAGGAGGCCGTGATACGGATATGACTTTCGACTCTCCGCAGAACGGTTATAATGTCCGTAAGCGAATCTCTTTGGATGTACTTCCCAGAGATGGAAAGTATGTATATCAGCCGGGTATCTTATACAGAATGGCTGAAGCGTATTTGGGCTATGCGGAAGCATTGAACGAGTCTTCGCCAGCTCCCACTCCCGATGTATATAAGTATGTGAACTTGATTCGTGAACGTGCCGGAATTCCCGCTTTGAAGGAAGGGCTGAGTAAGGAAGAAATGCGTGCCGCCATTCAGCAAGAACGTCGGGTAGAGTTCAATTGTGAAGGTATCCGTTTCCATGACCTCCGTCGTTGGAAGATTGCCGACAAATACCTGGGCGGCAAGCTTTATGGTATGAATCATGACGGTTCTGAGAAGAGCGATGATGTGAACAATCCGAAGGCTTTTTATAAGAGAACTTACTACAAGAGCCGTACCTTCAACAAAAGAATGTATTTATGGCCCGTTCCGCAGGCTCAGATGGACATCAACCCCAATTTGAGACAAGCTCCCGGATATTAATAAATAATTAGAGAACAAGTATGAAATCAATAAAATTCATTTTTAGTGCGATGACATTGGCATTTGCTGCATTGACATCCTGTTCGGATGATAACAGTGTGGACTTGTCCAATCGTAAGTTTGTACGTATTGACCAATCATCGGTTTATTTGGAGATTGACGAAACTGCCACAGTTACCGCTTCTGTTGATGACCTGGCAGGCGATTCCTATCAGTTGAAGTGGAGTGTCCTCAACTCCGATGTGGCTACCATTGAAGGTGTGGAAAATAATGCAGCTGTAATTACACCTGTTGCTGTTGGAAAAACGGTCATCAAGGTAGAAACGGCTGATGGCAAGTTGTGCTACTTTAGCGACTTGACTGTTACCAAGACTCCTAAGACGTGTTACATTGACTTTGGTGTCATTGATTCTCCGGCTCCGTTTAACAACTATAGGAATCCCAGAGACCCCGGATTGGTAAATATGCTCGACCATAGAGGTCGTCCTACTACTTTCGGCATCGAGGTGGACAAACCGTTTTCCGGAGAATTGGCTCGCGGTTTGAATAATAATTTGGGTCTTCCAAAAACAGCTTCTGAGGATATGTTTTTCAGCGACGGTATTGCTATTCCGCTCAGTGGATTTAAGGTGACAGGTCTCTCTCAAGGAACAAAATATACGTTCAGTTTCTATGGTCACATCAATGACCGTGGAACTGAAACCGAGTTCCATGTAATCGGAAAAAACGATGGCGTTGCTTATTTGGTTAATGACGATAATTTCGATAGAACGGTAGAGATTAAGGGTATTGAGCCTAATGACGAAGGTGTTGTTTATATCGAAATGAAACCGGGCCCGAACAATGTACAATGGGCCAAATTCTTTGGCGTAAATACCATGGTACTTTCAGAAGAGTAGAATTGATGTGGTTTTATAGACCATAATCCTTTCTATTGAAATAATACTGTCAGTGAGGAGAGATACCGTTTAAACAGGCATTCTCTCCTTGCCTTTTTAAAAAACATATAGTAAAATAGTTTATGAAAATTAATTTGAAAGAAGTTTCTGTTTTCTTGTCTGCCATTCTATTGGCAGGCTCGTATGCCGTGGCTCAGAATCCATACAGATGGACGGATGAGCTGGAGTTATTGAAAAGAGTGGATAAATTGCCGGAGTATCGCACTGGCTCTTATGTGGAGCAGTTCTCGAGTTACGACCGTACCGGAGGCAATGATGATGGTTTTGCGGGTACTTATTCTTTCCTTCGTAAGGAAGGTGATAAGTTGGTGATTGCTGAGATGGAAGGCCCCGGAGTCATCAACCGAATCTGGACTCCTACACCGACGGACAATATGCTCTATTTCTATTTTGATGGACAGAAAGAGCCCGGTCTGAAAATAAAGTTCTCGGATTTGTTTTCCGGTAAGGTTTATCCGTTTACAAAGCCCGTTTGTGGTAATGAAATTGGTGGTTTTTATTGTTATCTGCCCATTACGTACAAAAAGTCCTGCAAAATTGTTTTCGATGGACCTAAATTGGAATTCATTCAGATACAATACCGTAACTTGCCGGAAAAGAAGGTGGAAACCTATACCGGTGAATTCTCACAGCAGGATAAGGATTTGTTGGCTGAGGTGAATAGAATATGGGCTGACTTGTCTCCTGCTGTAACGAATTATACCTTTGGAAAATCAGCTGGTGTACAGACGGAAGAAAAGGTATTTACACTGAGTCCGGGAGAAGAAGTTTCTTTCTTTGAGATGGCAGAACCGGGACGTATTGTAGGTATGTCGATTGATGGCGGAACATCTTTCGAAGGTTTATACAAAGATGTGATTCTTTCAGCTAAATGGGATAATGAGAAGGTGGAGGCTATTTATGCCCCCGTTGCTGATTTTTTTGGATATGCCTATGGAAAAGGAGCAATGCGGAGTATCTTAATGGGTAAGCAAGGTACTTCCAACTACTGCTATCTGCCAATGCCTTTTGACAAGTCAGCTTCTATGAAGATGATTTATAAAAAGAGAGAAGGTATTCAGCAATCTCCTATTTCTGTAAACGTTAAAGTGTACTATAACAGTAATAAGCGTAATGTGAAGGAAGAGGGTAAGTTCTATTCTGTATGGCGTAGAGAGAAAACTCCTCTCGGCATTTTCCATAAGTTTGCTGCACAAAAAGGAAAAGGACATTATGTAGGAACCATCCATCAGGCACAAGGCCTGCGTCCGGGAATGACCTTGTTCTTCGAAGGGGATGACAGCACTTACGTAGATAATAAAATGCGTCTGCACGGCACTGGCTCCGAAGACTATTACAACGGTGGCTGGTATGCTTTATTGGATCGTTGGGACAGAGGAAACAGCCTCCCCCTCCATGGTTGCCTGGATTATTCGCTTCCGATGGCCAGAACCGGTGGATACCGTTTCTTCTTGGCCGACAAAATGTCCTATGAGAAGGAAATCTATCATGGAATGGAACATGGTGAAGTAAAAAATAATTTCCCGGTAGATTATACATCTGTTGGATTCTTCTATGCAGCCCAGCCATTGCAAGGCAGAGAAGAACCTACTGCTGAATTACGCACTGTATATCAGCCGACAGAACATATTTATTTCCCTCAATTGATGCAGCTGAGTCTTGGTGGAGGTGTCCAGGTAACAAATGAGCGTGGAATCCGTATGACCACCCAGCATGGAGGAGTAGTGCGCATCATGCTGAACGATGTGCCCGAAGGAAAATATAAAGTGCTGATAAACTATTTCGAGAAACCGAATGGTGCCGACTTCCAGGTTTGGCAACGCCAGAAGCAACTGTCCGGATGGATCTCTACTAAGAAGGACAAAGAAGTGTCTAAAGACAGAGTACATGTAGGAGACATCAATTTGACGGAACAAACCAATTCGGTCACTTTCCATGTGAGAAATAATAACGGTGGGGACCAGTTTGAACTGGGACTGATTATCCTGGAAAGAATAAAGGAATAGATGTGGGAATGTGTACTTGTATATGGAATTGATAAGAATGAGAACTAAACAAATTTTACTGTTCGGGCTTGTTACCTGTAGTTTGACGGGCAATATGGCTTGTAAGGATGCTGATAGTGAAAAAACGCTGTGTATTGATAATGTACGCATGATATCCCGTGTCACGGGTGATCCTTTGCCGGGAGATACATTGCTGAATCCCAATAATACCGGACCTGATTTTGATGTATATGGAACGGATTTGGGGTTAATGTGGCATATGGATGGAAACCGTGTGGGCATGTTTTTCGGAGATACCAGTGGAGAAGGCTTTGTCGTGAATAAAAATGGTGGTAATGGTTCCAACTGGCGTTCCAACGTACTGGCTTTTTCATCGGATACAGAGCTTACAGACGGTCTTAAAATAGATTCAATGCTGCTTGATGCCGATGGTAAGGCGCTTGAGGTATGTGCAGGCGGTAAGACGAATCCGGAGGTATACCAGACTTCCATCCCCACGAGTGCCATTCGTGCCGGGAAAACGGATTGTGTCCATATTATGAACATTTATGATTGGGGAGCGCCTCATGGACGCTGGCTTACCAATTTTTCTTCTGTCTATACTTCCAATGATGACGGTCGGACATGGGAGCGACGTGAAGAGGTGACTTTTTCTCCCGACAGTCATTTCTCGCAAGTGGCTTATGCCAAACGTGACGGATGGATTTATATGCTCGGCACACAGGCCGGACGTGGTGATGCTGCGTATCTGGCGCGTTTCCTTGAGAACGATCTTCTGGATATGAAGGCCTATGAATACTGGAACGGTGAAAGTAAAGAGTGGATACGTGGAAATGAGGCTGCTGCTACTCCGGTATTGAGAGGTCCCGTAGGAGAAGCGTCGCTGATATGGCACAAGAAGTTTAAGCGTTGGATTCTGACTTATAATTATGATCCGAATCATGACGAGACTCCTTTGACCAAAAGGCATGCCATTTTTTACTGCACATCGAAGGATCTTGTCCAGTGGAGCGAGCCGAAAGTATTGGCGGAAGCGGACAGATATCCGGCTTTGTATTGCGCTTACATACATCCGTTGAAAGACAATGATGACCAGCTTTGGTTCATCATGTCCATGTGGGGGCCGTACAATGCTTTCCTGATGTGTGCCGATATGAAGTTGGAGTGAGTCCTTCCGGTCATTGTTAAGTATTAGTTATCCATCCTTTGTGAATGATGGAATATTGCTGTATGAAGTATAAATGTAATAAATAAACAGAAAATGAGAAAACAGATTGCAGTATTGGCTTCCGCCTTGCTGTTAGGGGGCGGAGTTTATGCTCAGAATGCGTTGCAGACACAAAAGCCGAAAGCCTACATGGTGTCTGATGCACATTTGGACACACAGTGGAACTGGGATATCCAGACCACAATCAAGGATTATGTGTGGAATACGATCAGCCAGAATCTGTTTCTGCTGAAGCAGTATCCGGAATATATTTTTAATTTTGAAGGAGGTGTGAAATATGCTTGGATGAAGGAATATTATCCGGCGCAATACGAAGAGATGAAGAAATTCATAGAGAGCGGCCGTTGGCATATCAGCGGAGCCAGCTGGGATGCCACTGATACGCTGGTTCCTTCCATAGAGTCTGCGCTTCGTAACATCATGCTCGGCCAGGATTATTACCGGAAGGAATTCGGTGTGGAGAGCACGGACATTTTCTTGCCGGACTGTTTCGGTTTTGGCTGGACACTTCCTGCCATTGCGTCCCATTGCGGACTGATTGGTTTCTCTTCTCAGAAGTTGCAGTGGCGCAACAAGCCGTTCTACGGCAACGACAAATATCCTTTCACTGTCGGCTTATGGCAAGGTATAGACGGCTCTACCATCATGATGACCCATGGATATGATTATAACCAACGTTTTGAGGACGGGGACCTGTCGGAAAACAAGGACTTGTTGGAATTGACCGGCCACTCTCCGCTTCACATGGTCTACCGCTATTACGGTACGGGAGACATAGGCGGTTCACCTACATTGGAGTCTGTACGTGCCGTAGAGAAAGGCTTGCAAGGCAATGGTCCGTTGCAGATTGTCAGTGCCACGAGTGACCGGATATATAAAGACTTCCAGCCTTACGCAAGCCATCCGGAACTGCCCAAGTTCAACGGTGAACTGTTGATGGATGTTCACGGTACCGGATGTTATACTTCCCAGGCTGCCATGAAGCTGTACAACCGTCAGAATGAGCTTTTGGGGGATGCAGCGGACCGCTCTTCCGTTGTAGCCGAATGGCTGAACCAAGCTTCCTATCCCGGAGCTGCATTGACTGAGAACTGGCAGCGTTTCATTTTCCATCAGTTCCATGATGACCTTACGGGAACAAGTATACCGCGGGCTTATGAATTCTCATGGAATGACGAGTTGATTTCCCTCAAGCAGTTCTCCGGTATTCTTACTTCCTCCATTGACGCTGTGGCAAGAAAGATGGATACCAGGGTGAAAGGGATACCGGTGGTGCTTTACAATGCGCTTGGATTCCAGGTTGCCGATATGGCAGAGGTGGAACTTGCCTTGCCAAAGAAACCGAAAGGGATTACCGTATATGATATGAATGGCCGGAAAGTGGCCGCCCAATTGCTGTCCTATGCCGATGGTAAAGCCAGACTATTGATAGAAGCCGTTGTGCCTGCTACCGGTTATGCGGTATATGATGTCCGCACATCCGGTCTGTCGGCTGACGCCCGGGTATCTGTGGATTCCAATGCATTGGAGAATTCCATTTATAAGATAACGCTGGATACGAAGGGTGATATCGTTTCGTTGTTTGACAAGAAGAACGGCAAGGAGCTGGTGAAACCCGGTAAATCCATTCGTCTGGCACTCTTCACGCAGAACAAGTCCTACATGTGGCCTGCTTGGGAGATCTTGAAGGAGACTATAGACCGGGAACCGGTTTCCATCACAGAGGATGTGAAGATGACACTGGTGGAGGATGGTGAGCTGCGCAAGTCACTCTGCATCGAGAAACGTTATGGAGAGTCACTCTTCAAGCAGTACATCCGTTTGTATGAGGGTAGCCGTGCCGACCGCATAGACTTTTACAATGAGGTGGACTGGCAGTTGTCCAATGCTTTGTTGAAGGCCGAATTTCCTTTGAACATGGCAAATACGGAAGCCACCTACGATTTGGGACTTGGAAGTGTGAGGCGGGGCAACAATACGGAGACTGCCTACGAAGTCTATGCACAGTATTGGGCCGATTTGACTGACCGTAGTGGAAACTATGGCGTGTCTGTCCTGAATGACAGCAAATACGGCTGGGACAAGCCGGACGACAACACCCTCCGCCTGACCCTGCTGCATACCCCCGAAACAGACAAGGATTATGCTTACCAGAACCGCCAGGACTTCGGGCATCATTGCTTTACATACAGTCTGGTGGGTCATGCCGGCGGACTTGACAAGGCTGTCACCATGGAGAAGGCGGAGATATTGAACCAGAAGCTGAAAGCTTTCCGTACCGATAAACATAGGGGTACATTGGGTAAGGAGTTCTCTTTCGTCTCTTCCAATAACCGCAATGTCATTATCAAGGCATTGAAGAAAGCCGAGAACTCGGATGAGTATGTAGTGCGTGTCTATGAGATGGGCGGTGAGAAGGTGCAGGATGCGGTACTTTCTTTTGCAGGCGAGATTGCCAGTGTCTGCGAAGCGGATGGCACTGAAAAGAGTATCGGTTCGGCCGAATTCAGTGGAAACGGGCTGTCTATAAGTATAAAGCCTTATTCTATAAAGACATTCAAGGTACGTTTGAAGTCATCGGGCGAGGACGCTTATCAATTGCAGTATGCCTCTTTACCGTTGTCCTATAACTATAAATGTTCCTCATTCAACGAGTTCCGCGGTGAAGCTGATTTTGAGTCGGGTTATTCGTTTGCGGCAGAACTGTTGCCCGAATCCTTGACTGTAAACGGGATTCCTTTCCAGCTCGGCGAGAAAGATGCCGCCAACGGAATGACGTGCAATGGTGATACTATTGTTCTACCGGAAGGTAAAAAGTATAATAAACTGTATTTCCTGGCTGCTGCTACGGACGGGGACTATGCTGCCACTTTCCGGTGCGGACGTAACAAGAGTGAGGTCATTGTACCTTCC
>OGJW01000225.1_pt1 | contig 16252 bp, 10 predicted proteins | sample 1572361 | NCBI WGS metagenome assembly OGJW01 (sample SAMEA2582078, study PRJEB24529) | metagenome | biome: Human gut stool | place: China | collected 2011 | reverse complement strand
TCGCTGGAAGATGATGAAGCAGTCGTCAATGTGAGTTATTCCGATGCTGTTGCCTTTTGTGAATGGCTTAGCCGGAAAGAAGGCAAAAACTATCGTTTGCCAACAGAAGCGGAATGGGAATATGCTTGTCGGGCAGGCACATACACACTATTTTCCACAGGAGACGGGTTACCTGCAGTTTATCATCGGAATCAAAAAGTGGTTCGTGACTTTGATCCGGTATCTTTAAAAGTAGCTCAGACTCCTCCTAATACATTCGGGCTTTATGATATGCATGGAAATGTGGAAGAATGGTGCTTGGATTGGTATGCTTCTTATTCCGCAGAAAAGCAGAAAGACCCGGCAGGACCGTTGACCGGAGAGTTTCGGGTAACTCGAGGAGGGAGTCATCACACCCCGGAGAAATACTTGCGAAGTGCCAATCGACTGGCTATGCTCCCGGAAGATAAACATTCCCAAACCGGATTTAGAATTGTGGAAGCAGATACTCGTTTGAATGTATCGGGAACATCTGCCCCTGTCCCGTTCAATCAGAAATCTGTAGAAAATACATCTATAAAATGGAAAAAAGTATCTGCTATCACACCGATGTTTTTGCCTCCGATACCATTTGTGGTACGTCCGGTATGTGATTCGAATACCCCATTTTATCTGCATAATCATCAGCCTGCAGTTACGTGGTGTGATAATGGAGATTTGCTGGCAATATGGTTTTCTGCAAATGAAGAGAATGGGAGAGGGATGGTAGTACTCGGTTCCCGCTTGCGTGCCGGGCATACTGATTGGGATGTGGCTTCTTTATTCTTTAAAGTTCCGGATCGGAATATGACAGGAAGCGCTTTGCTCAATGACGGAAAAGGAAAATTGTATCATATCAATGGAATGGAAGCATCGGGTGACTGGCAGAATCTCGCAATGGTACTACGTACCAGCACAGATAACGGTGCTTCATGGAGCACTCCTAAACTGATAGCTCCCGAACATACCAAACGTCATCAGGTAATAGCTGGTACGATTCGCACACGTGAGGGATGGCTGGTTCAAGCCTGTGATGCGGGTCCCGGCAGTCATGACGGGGCAGCTGTTCAAATCAGTAAAGATGGAGGAAAAACATGGTGCGATCCTTGGGATGGCGCTCCTTTGCCGGATTTCAAAGAAGGAGGAACGGGAAGTACAATCGCAGGTATCCATGCGGGAATTGTACAATTAGGAAACGGAAGTTTGATGGCTATGGGACGTGGTAATAGCATACGGAATAAAGAAGGAAAGCTCCGAATGCCAATGAGCATATCAGATGATATGGGAAAGACCTGGAAATATGTAGCAAGCGAACTCCCTCCTATTGACGGAGGTCAGCGTCTTGTTTTAATGAGACTGAATGAAGGACCTTTGCTATTGGTTTCTTTTACAGACCATCCGCAACGTACGCCTTTGGAAGAACGTGGTCTGGAATTTAAGGATAAAAATGGAAATGTGAAGAAAGGATATGGCATGTATGCGGCTCTTTCCTACGATGAGGGAAAAACATGGCCGGTAAGAAAACTACTGACGGACGGTGAATATCGCTTTTTAAACGGTGGAGCATGGACGGGATATTTCGAAATGGATGAAAATCATGCTGAACCACGTGGCTATCTTGCAGGAACACAAACTCCTGATAATGTGGTTCATATCCTTAGTAGCCGATTGCATTACCGCTTCAATTTGGCATGGCTCGAAAAATAAAATAAAAAAAGTTTGTTTTTGCTGTCCTTTTCCAATTACTTCAGTTGTATTATAAGTGTAATTACAATTAAAAGATAAGATTTTGAAAGAAAATATGGAAAATATGAGTCCGGAATCATTGCTCCGTAAAGCACAAGCATTGGGAGATGATATTAAAGAAATGGAATCCATTGATGTATTGGGTGCCTATTATCAAGCACAAACCACAATAAAAACTAATAGAAGAAAGAACATGTATAATCAACTGATGCGTTATGCAGCATTTCTGACTATACCTTTATTTCTCTCTTCTCTGGTTTTGGGATATTTATATTTTAGTGGAACAGAAACCGACGAAAAATATGCAGAGGTGGTAACCGCTACCGGTTCTGTCATACGTTATGAACTTCCGGATCATTCTGTAGTATGGTTGAATGCAGGTAGTACATTGCGTTATCCTACCACTTTCAAGAAAGACAACCGGTTGGTAGAGTTGAAGGGTGAAGCATATTTCGAAGTGCAGGCAGACAAAGATCGTCCTTTCTATGTAAATACTCCGAATGGCTTGAGCGTATATGTTTATGGTACCAAATTTAATGTAGCTGCTTATGAGGATGATAATTATATAGAAACAGTATTGGAAAAGGGTAAGGTAAATGTGATAACCCCCGATCAGGAAACAATCGTATTGGCTCCTGGAGAACAGTTGCTTTACGACAAACAGAGTCAAAAGTCGAAAAAAAATAAAGTGGATGTCTATGGAAAGATAGCTTGGAAAGATGGAAAACTAATTTTCAGAAATGCTTCATTAGAAGAAATCCTGAAGCGTCTGGAACGACATTTCAATGTAGAAATTCAGTTTAACAATAGGTCTGGAAAAGAATATAAGTACCGGGCTACTTTCCGGACTGAAACTCTGTCGCAGATATTGGATTATCTGGCCAGGTCTGCCGATTTAAAATGGAAAATTGAAGAACCGCAACAACAGGCAGATGATACATTATCAAAGACTAAAATTAGAGTAGATTTATATTAGAGTAGTAACCCTTAAAATAAAAGCCCATGGAATAACACAAGAGAATAAAAGAAAGGAAGAAAGCTGCTACCAACAGCTGTCTTCCTCCGAATTTTCCAGATTCACGGTACAAGGTCTCGCAAACACTAGCCGGAATCAAACCATAGTTCATTTAGTAATAAACTTTAGTTAGCCACAAATGTATGAAAAAAAATCATTCATTTACAGCATTATGTCCTAAATATGCTTTAAATCTAAAACTTCCTTTAGTTATGAGGATTAGTCTAGCACTACTTTTCGCAGTAGTATTACAACTTTCTGCCGAAGATGGTTATGCCCAGCGAACGCGGGTTGCCATTTCAATGAACAATGTATCTGTAGAACAGGTACTGAATAAAATAGAGGAGACGTCCGACTATGTTTTCCTTTATAATGATAAAACAATTCAGAAGAACCGTATTGTTTCTGTGAGAAACAATTCAGGTAAGATACTGGATATTCTTGATGAGGTGTTTAAAGGAACCAACATTACTTATACAGTGGTTGATAAGCAGATTATCTTGTCTACCAATAAATTGAATGTAACAGAGCAAGATCCGACTATCCAGGTAAAAGGTACAGTGAAAGATACAAAAGGAGAACCTTTGATCGGAGAGAATGTCAAAGTAAAAGGAACAACTACCGGTGCTATTACAGACTTCGACGGAAACTTTCAGATTCAAGCTAAAAAGGGAGCGGTATTGGAGATCTCTTATATTGGATATGCTTCTCAAGAGGTGAAGGTTACAGATAATAAATCGCTTTCCATTGTGATGACGGAAGATGCAAAAGTCTTGAATGAGGTTGTTGTAACGGCTTTGGGCATTAAACGAGAAACTAAGTCTTTGACATACAATGTGCAGCAGATTGGCGGCGACGAAGTGGCAAAGGCGAAAGATATGAATGTGATGAGCAGTCTTGCCGGTAAGGTGGCGGGTGTGAATATCAATGCAAGTTCATCCGGTATTGGAGGTGGTGCCCGTGTGGTAATGCGTGGTACGAAGTCTATATCCGGTAATAACAACGCTCTATATGTAGTAGATGGAGTTCCTTTGGCTAATATATCAGGTGAACAACCCGACGATCAGTATACGGGTGCCGGACAATCCGGTGACGGATTGGCTAACTTCAACGCTGATGATATAGAATCAATTTCAGTACTTAGCGGATCGGCCGCCGCTGCACTATACGGTTCGGCTGCTGCCAATGGTGTGGTACTTATCACAACGAAGAAAGGAGCTGTAGATAAAACCAGATTGACTTACAGTAATAATTCAACTTTCTATTCACCATTCCGATTGCCGGAATTCCAGAATACGTATGGTTCGGAAACTGGAGAGTGGTATAGTTGGGCATCTAAATTGTCATCTCCTACCGATTATGAAGTTAAAGATTTTTTTCAGACAGGTTACAATGTAGCAAACACTGTAAGTCTGACTACAGGGACACAAAAAAATCAAACCTATGTATCCGTAGGTGCTGTGAATGCCCGGGGTATCATTCAGAATAATGACTTGGACAGATATAATTTCTCTGTTCGTAACACGACCTCTATGCTGAATGATAAACTGACGATGGATTTAAGTTTTATGTATTCTAATGTAAAGGAACAGAATATGTTGTCGCAAGGAGAGTATGCCAATCCATTGGTTCCCGTTTATTTATTTCCTCGCGGTGATGATTTCTCGAAATATCAGTATTATGAACGATATGATGTAGACCGTAACATAAAAACACAGTTTTGGCCATTGAAAGAAAATGGATTATCCATGCAGAATCCTTACTGGATTACGAACCGGAATATGTATACCAACAAGAAAGACCGTTTTCTGGCAAGCGGTTCACTAAAATATACGATAACAGATTGGTTGAATGTTTCCGGACGCGTGAAACTGGATAAGGAAACTATCAACTCGGAAAAGAAAATGTATGCTTCCACTTTGAATGTGATTGCTGAAAACTCGGATAAAGGAGCATACGTGCAATCGAACAAGAATACCAGTCAGATATATGCGGATGCCATGTTGAATATCAATAAATATTTCTATCACGACACATGGAATCTGACAGCATCTTTAGGTGCCAGTTTATTGGATTTGGATTATAAGGAGCTTAATTTTGGAGGAGGATTACTGACCATTCCTAATCTGTTTACTTCTAACAATGCGAATGTTTCCGGTAAATTAACCTATAAAAATACGAACTATCACGACCGTACCAATTCTTTATTCGGAACATTCTCATTAGGATATAAGGGCATGGTTTATGTAGATGGTTCGTTACGTAATGACTGGATATCTGCTTTGGCAGGAACAAACCATTCTTCCATATTATATCCTTCTATCGGTGCTTCAGCAATTCTGACTAATATGTTTACAATGAAATCTAACATTCTTTCTTATGCAAAGGTTCGCCTTTCATATAGTGAGGTGGGTAATGCACCGGAAAGATTCAGGGCTATCACTACTTACGCAGTGTTGGGAGGATTGAATACCACTTCTTATTTCCCGATAAAAGACCTTAAACCGGAGAGAACTCATTCATGGGAAGGAGGATTTAATTTAGGTCTGTTTGATAATAAACTGACACTGGACGTGACAGCTTATAAGACATATACAGAGAATCAGCTCTTCAGTCCGGAAATTTCTACAACAACCGGATATTCTAAACTATATGTAAATGCAGGTAAAGTAACGAATAAAGGTATTGAGTTAGCTCTTGGCTTTAAACAGAATATAGGGCCTGTAGATTGGAAAACAACTTTACTATGGTCGCTCAACAGAAACCGCATTGACCAATTACTCCCTGAATATACAAATGAAGAGTTGGGAGTGACAGTACATCTCGACGAAATGGATGTCTATTCGTTAGGCGGTGCCAAACAACGGCTAACAGTAGGGGGCTCTATGGGAGATGTATATGTGAATACAATGAGAACTGATGAGCATGGACATATCTGGATGAATTCAATGACGGGTACATTGGAAACAGATAAGAATAATTATGTCTATGCTGGTAATACCAATCCGAAATATACTCTTAGCTGGAGAAATGAATTTAATTGGAAAGGAATCAGTCTCGGATTTATGTTGAATGCCCGTGTAGGTGGTATCGGAGTTTCTGCCACTCAAGCTGTAATGGACTATTATGGAGTGTCTAAGACATCCGCAGAAGCGCGGGATAATGGTGGCGTGAAAGTAAACGGTCAGATGATTGATGCCCAGACATGGTATCAGACTATCGGGGCTAATGGTACAGGTTATGTAGGTTCTATGTATGTATATAGTATGACGAATGTTCGTTTGGGAGAATTGACATTGGGATATGATATTCCGATCAATAAATGGTGTAAATGGATTTCTGGATTGAATGTGTCCTTTGTAGGACGTAATTTATGGATGCTGTATTGTAAGGCTCCATTTGACCCGGAATCTACTGCAAGTACAGGTACTTATAACCAGGGTATGGACTATTTCATGCAACCGAGTTTGAGATCGATGGGATTTTCTGCAAAGATTTCTTTCTAATTGGATAACCTTTAAAAAAAATAATGATGAACATACGTAAGTTTTTTAAAGTAAGGAACTACTACTTACTCCTTGGAGTAATCATGATAAATGTAGGTTGTACGAAGAATTTTCTGGAGTACAATACCAATCCTAATGAAGCAACCGATGAGATGACGGATTGTGATAATGTGAGAACAGGTTCTCTTCTTTTACAGATGGAGCAGAACGTACTGGTGGTAGCACAACCGGGACTTAATATCGGTTCGGACAGATATCAGACTGTGGAAGTGATGGGTGGAGATGGCTATGTCGGCTATTTTGGTTTTCCTGCTCCCAGTATCAATTCTGCCGGTCGTTACAATTGGGATAAAAGAAGTTGGTATGGTGATATGTTCACTACCAATTACCTGACGACTATGAATGCCTGGCGTGAAATAAGAAAAGCGATTAACAATGACGAAGATCCCCGGTTTTCTATGGCGCAGATTCTGAAAGTAGCGGCAATGCACCGTGTGACAGATACCTATGGGCCTATTCCTTATTTGAATTTTGGAGTTTCAAAAGAAGTGCCTTATGATTCGCAAAAGGATGTTTATTACAGATTCTTTGAAGAATTGGATGGAGCTATCAATAACTTGGATAGTTATGCTGCATCCGGAAGTAAAGTTTTGTCATCATGGGATTGTGTGTTCAACGGTGATGTTACATCTTGGATAAAGTTTGCCAATTCACTTCGTTTGCGTCTTGCATTGCATCTTGCCTATGTGGATGAAACAAAGGCAAAAAGTGAAGCCCAACTGGCTATTGGCAATAGTTATGGATTGATGAATGTAAAGTCTGATTTAGCAGAACTTCAGCATATTACTCCGATAGCGACTTATGAAAGTCCTCTGTATATTCTGAAAGGATGGGATGATATTTGTATGGGAGCGACGCTGGATTCATACATGAATGGTTATCAGGATCCACGACTTTCTGCTTACTTCGAGGCAGGTACGGGTGGAAAATATCGGGGTATAAGAGCCGGAATGTCAAAGGACGTAAGTAAGGATAAATATATAACAGGAATCTTTGCCGAACCACAGGCAACTGCTACTTCCAATGTAGTGTGGATGCGTTCATCTGAATCATATTTCTTGTTGGCGGAATATGCTTTGCGTTGGGGAACGAATGCTGATGCTAAAAAGTATTATGAAGATGGAATAAGAATGTCTTTTGATGAACATGGTGTATCAGGAGCTGACGCGTATCTGACAAGAACTGCGGCGGGTGGATATGTGCCTGCCAATTATGAGGATCCCGTGACATCATCTCATTCCATGGATGCTTTGGGGACTGTTTCTATCGCTTGGGATGAATCGGGAGATTTTAAAACAAATCTGGAACAAATCATTACTCAAAAGTACATTGCTCTTTATCCGGTGGGACAAGAGGCATGGACAGAGTTCCGCCGTACCGGTTACCCGAAAGTATTTCCGGTTGTTGTGAACGAAAGTTCCGGAGGTTCTGTAGACACAAATATACAAATCCGCAGATTACCTTATCCGGAATCGGAATATAATACGAATAGAACAGAGTTGGATAAAGGCATCACACTTTTAGGTGGCGTAGATAACCCGGGTGTCAGATTGTGGTGGGATGTGCCTAATAAATAATTGGTTACTTAAATAATGCAAAATATGAAAAGAAATTATGTATATGTTTTGTCCACTGGTCCCTTGACATTTGTTGTGAGTGGTTGTGATACGGATATTGAACCGGAAGTTATACAGGCGGCTAATACTTATAATGAAGAATATTATCAGAACCTGCGTGAATATAAGAAAACAGATCATGCTATTTGTTTCGGCTGGTATGCCGGTTATACTTCAGAAGCATCTCCTTCGCAGGGGCTTCATTTCACTGGTCTGCCGGATAGTCTGGACATTGTCAGTCTGTGGTCAGGTATTCCTTCCAACAATCCGGCTTATGTAGAAACTAGTTATTATAACGAGCGTTATTTGCCGACTGCTTATGAGGAAATGAATTATATCCGTACAGTAAAGGGGACTCGCGTTGTGATGTGTACGATTTGCCGTATTGGAAGTACGGAGTTTCCTAAAACCGACGCAGGTATCGAGGCTTATGCTTTGCATCTTGCGAGATGTGTGTTGCGTAATGATCTGGATGGTTTGGACTTGGACTACGAACCGGAAGGCGACTGGTTGCAAAATGATAACTTTACAAAGTTTATAAAGGTATTGGGAAATTATTTCGGTCCTCAATCGGGTACAGGCAAATTATTAATTGTTGACTTCTATAATCAGCTGCCTCCTAAGGAAACAGAACCTTATGTCGATTATTTTGTACGACAATGTTACACCACCGGTAGTGCTCAAAGTTTGCAATCTAAATTTGACCAGCTTAGCAGCTGGTGTCCTCCTGAAAAATTCGTTGCTACGGAACAAATGGGATGGTACTGGCAGAATGGTGGAGTCGAATTTACGGAAGCCGATGGAAATAAAGTAGATTCATGGGGCAATCCAATCTATTCTGTAATAGGTATGGCACGCTGGAATCCTACACAAGGACGAAAAGGCGGATTCGGCGGATATTATTTTGAATATGAATACAATACCACTCGTCCTGCTAATCAGGCTATAGGTGATAAAGAGAAAGCCGCTATTCCTTATTATAGCCTTCGACGTGGTATTCAGGAACAAAATCCTGCCGGAAAGCCTGTACAACAGTCTACTAAACAAGAAACGGAAGAAGAAAATGGATGAATTTTAAATTTGTATGCAAGGTATGAAAACATTGAATAATATAAAAAAGATATGGGGAGCTGCTTTGATAGGAATAGCTTCTTTTATGCTGCAGGGATGCCAGGAAGCCGCTCAAAAAGGTGACGGGTTGTTAATGACCGGAACATCTTCGGATAGATTGGTAAAGTTTGCCATTGATGGATTTCCATCTGCGTATGCTGTTTCTGTGACTTCAACTTCTCGCGTTGAATCGGATATTCAGGTGAATCTGGCTGTTGATGCAAGTCTGGTTGATACTTATAATGAGGAAATGGGAACCAATTATTATCCCATTCCGGATAAATCATATACATTTGAAAATCCGGAGGTTACTATTTCAGCAGGACAGGCAATTTCTTCTGCTGCCTCTCTTTCAATTGCCGATGATTCGGAATTTGTTCCGGGACGTGTTTATTTGATACCGGTTACCATAAAAAGTGCGACGGGAGATTTGGATATTATAGAAGCAGGGCGTACTATTTTCCTGAAAGTATCTCGAACATTGCGTTTCCATGCTCCGTATGTAGGACAGGCTTCTATGGCTTATCAATTTTTGCTTCCGGATCCTATTCCTTCTTTGCCTACTTATACATGGGAAGTGAAGATTTACGCTACTCAATTTCGTTCTTCCGGAGCTTCCGGTACTACCCGTGTTTGCTCATTTGGAGGTAGTGAAGCATCTGTAGAAGGGGGAGCGATTGATGATGGAGGCTTTAAATGTGACCAGAACCTGCTTCGTTTTGGTGAAGGAACGGATGAGCCGAACCAGTTGCATGTAACAACTAAACAGGGTAAAATGTCATCGAATACTCGCTTTGCTTTAAATACCTGGTATGCTGTTGCCTTGGTAAATGACGGCAGTACGTTGACATTGTATATTAATGGAGAGAAAGATAACTCAATGACAGTTGCTCCGTATGAATATGCGCTTTATGGAGTACAGATCGGTATGCCTTCAAAAGGTTATCAATCTTCACAATTGTTTTATGGTCGTTTGAGTGAGATGCGCCTTTGGACTCGTCCTTTGTCTGCTCGTGAAATTAAAGCAAATGTATGTGGGGTAGACCCTTCTACCAATGGGCTTGTGTCTTATTGGAGAATGAATGAAGGAGAAGGAACTACTTTCTATGATTTATCTCCGTCAAAGCGTGATATCAGTTATAAGAATGGAATCACGATTGACTGGACTTATGATGATACGAATAAATGTCTTGAATAAGGTAATAATAAATGAATAGACTGTATGATAATGAAAAACAATATAAATAGATTAACTCTCCTTTTGCTTGTTTTATTGGGAGGAGTAGGATTCACATCCTGTTCGGATGATGACAATGATTTTATTGAATTGCCGACAATAGAGATGCCACAGTCGGAAGCAGGATTTGTTTCTATTGATTATAGGGAGATACTGGATGCAGGAAGCTATGTTTATGATTATACTATCAAACTGGATAAACCTGCTGCTACTACTTTATTGTGTGACATTGCCGTGGACGAAAGTATGGTAGAGGCTTATAACGCTGCAAATAACACGTCTTATAAGATGATGCCCGCTTTTGTCTATGAGTTGCAAGCTAAAAATGCGATAGTGAAGGCAGGACAGCAAGAATCCAATTCCTTATCAGTTAAGTTTTCATCATTGTTCGGTTTGGTGGAAGGTGAAGAATATTTGCTTCCTATTGTTGCAACAATAGATGAAACGTGTGTAGGACAATTTGTAACGGACACTCGTTCTGTTTCTTATTTTACGATTAGCATTGATGGGGAATTGGATTATATACCGGGATTGAATATGAGTTCTTATTCAACGGATATGTATCGTACGTTAAGTTTCGCAAATGATGAAGTAGTTACGATTGAAGATAATACACATACGTTTGAAATGCTTGTATATCCATATAATTGGCACAGTGGAACTAATTATATAGGTACATGGCGTGGTAAAGATACCAACAATAATAATGAGGTTTTTAGTGGTTGTGAACTACGTGTGACCGGTGCAACGGGAGCGTCTAATATTGGTAATCGTCAATGTGACTTGACATTGGCTAATCAAAATATAACGTTGCCGGCTAATCAATGGGTAAGGTTGACTATTACTTGTGACGGAACAAAAACGGGCCAGAATATTGAGATTGCTTATCGTTTATATATTAACGGTGAGGAAGTTGCTTCTGCAAAACCTACTAAACGTTGGGGACCATCCTCTTCTCAAAGATTCAAGGTGGGATATACGTTGACTGGTATTCAGTTTGGTAATACAAGTTCAAGTATGTATTTTGATGGTCTGATTTCTGATATTCGTATGTGGAAGAAGTGTCTGACGGCGGAAGAAGTAAAAGCTAACTTGCGTACAATAGCTTCTCCATCTTCGTCGGACTTATATGGCTATTGGAAATTGGATGAAGGAGAAGGAAATACATTGAAGGACAGTTCGGGCAATGGGCGTGATTTAACTTTCCCTGCTTCGGCAAATATCATTTGGAATGCAGAATTCAATGATTTGCCTCAAGATAATTAAAATGTGATTTTATATTGGGAGTTATTGTGTTTTTACGTAACTCCCAATATTAACTTAAAGAAATGATGATGAAACGTTTTATGTCAGCTTTGATCGTTTTACTGTGCTCTATTGTTGGCGTATGTGCTCAACAACAGGGAAAAACTGTATTACGTTTTGATACTACTACTTGGAATTTTGGTAATATTCAGGAAGTAGAAGGCAAAGTGAGTCATACTTTTCATTTTACTAATATACATACTTCTCCTGTTGTGATTGAAGAAGTGATTTCAACTTGTGGGTGTGCCATTCCTGTTTATAGTAAACAACCTGTAAAACCAGGGCATACAGGCACTATTACCGTAACTTTCGATCCTAAAGGGCGAACAAACTTTTTCTCTAAGAGTATAAGGGTTGTTTCTAATTCAGGGCAAAGTGTCAATACTCTTTGGGTAAAAGGCACGATAAATACAATGAATCGTATAGAGGATGAATATCCTTATTCTTTATCATCAGATATTCTGGCAGACCGAATGACTCTATCTTATGATTTGTTACAGCATAATGGGAGGCCAAAACAATTGGAAATTAGAATCTATAACCGATCGGATAAAATGGTCAGGTTGTCATACTCGCTGTTGGATAAGAGTGGATGTTTGTCGATATCTATGCCATCATCTCTTCAAGGTCGATCTTGTGCGACTATAAAAATAACAGCTTCTCCTTTAAAAGGCTTTTACGGTACATTTAAAGATAAGATTATTATTAGTGCCAATTCCGTACACAGTTCTCCTATACAAATCTTTGGTACAGTGATTGATGATATGAGAAAAGTAAGCACGGCAACTGCTCCCCGGATGAAGTGTTCACAATCTTATTTTAATTTTGGGAATATCTCATTAAAAAAGCATATTCAGAGAAAAGTAAAAGTTACTAATGAAGGGGCGAATCCTCTTATTATCCGCAAAATAGAATGTCCAGAATTTGTTTCTACTAATATCCGGGGTGAAAAGGTTTTGAAGCAAAATGAGTGTCTGGAGGTTCTGTTTGAATTAAATGTATCATCTTCAAACCATCTATTGGATGCAAAGGTCAAGTTGATAACAAATGATGCTCATCAGCCTGTACATACAGTTATATTTGAAGGGGAAATGGGTAAGTAGGGTTGAATATCTCTATTTGAAAGATTAGAAATACACTATAAATTAATTGAGTCATTTTACTGTATATAACATTATGATAAAACGATTGTATATTTTGGTGATAGTACAGATGGTATGTACTTTGGGGTTTACTCAATCCTCTCCCTCGTTACCTGCTTACAAAGATCCCAGTTTTTCAATAGATGTAAGACTTTCAGACTTACTTTCCCGCATGACTTTAGAAGAAAAGGTCGGTCAGTTACTTTGTCCTTTAGGTTGGGAAATGTATGAAATCCATGGTAATGAGGTCTGTCCTTCCGGAAAATTCAAGCAATTGATTAAAGAAAGGAATGTTGGAATGCTTTGGGCGACTTATCGTGCAGACCCGTGGACAAAAAAAACTCTGGCAAATGGACTTAATCCCGAGATGGCAGCAAAAGCAGGGAATGCATTGCAAAAATATGTGATGGAGAATACTCGTTTGGGAATTCCGATGTTTTTAGCAGAAGAAGCCCCTCATGGGCACATGGCAATTGGTGCTACTGTTTTTCCTACGGGTATCGGAATGGCAGCTACCTGGTCACCGGAGTTAGTAAAAGAAGTTGGTCAAGTTATCGCTAAAGAAATTCGTTCCCAAGGTGGGCATATTAGTTACGGTCCCGTACTTGATCTGACCCGTGATCCCCGTTGGTCCCGCGTGGAAGAAACATTTGGAGAAGATCCTGTGTTGAGTGGTATTTTAGGGGCGTCTATGGTTGACGGTTTAGGTGGAGGTAATCTATCACAAAAATACGCTACCATAGCTACCTTGAAACATTTTCTGGCATACGCTGTGCCGGAGGGTGGACAGAATGGTAATTATGCTTCAGTGGGTATTCGTGATTTGCATCAGAATTTTCTTCCTCCTTTTCGTAAGGCAATAGATGCAGGGGCATTGTCTGTAATGACTTCATACAATTCGATAGATGGGATACCTTGTACGTCGAACCATTATTTGCTGACTCAACTCTTGCGTAATGAATGGAAGTTTCGTGGCTTTGTAGTTTCCGATTTATATAGTATTGAAGGGATTCACGAAAGCCACTTTGTTGCTCCAACCAAAGAGAATGCAGCCATACAATCTGTAACGGCTGGCGTTGATGTTGACTTGGGTGGGGATGCTTATACCAACCTTTGTCATGCGGTTCAATCCGGACAAATGGATAAGGCTGTGATTGATACGGCTGTCTGCCGGGTGTTACGGATGAAGTTTGAGATGGGCTTGTTTGAGCATCCTTATGTGGATCCGAAAATTGCTGCTAAAACAGTACGCCGTAAAGAACATATCGAACTGGCACGTAAAATCGCACAGTCTTCCATAACACTTCTCAAAAATGAGAATTCAATTCTTCCTTTAAGCAAGACGATAAATAAGGTGGCGGTAATTGGCCCTAATGCTGACAATCGATATAATATGTTAGGGGACTATACAGCTCCGCAGGAAGATAGTAACGTGAAAACTGTTCTTGATGGAATTATAACAAAATTATCTCCTTCTCGTGTGGAATATGTACGAGGCTGTGCTATTCGTGATACTACAGTGAATGAGATAGAACAAGCAATTGAAGCTGCCCGTCGCTCCGAAGTTGTAATTGTGGTTGTGGGTGGTTCCAGTGCCCGTGATTTTAAAACGAGCTATAAAGAAACAGGTGCGGCTGTAGCTGAAGAGGGTAGTGTAAGTGATATGGAGTGTGGAGAAGGATTTGACCGTGCCAGTTTATCCTTACTTGGTAGACAACAAGAACTATTGGAATCTTTGCAAAAGACAGGTAAGCCTTTGATTGTCGTTTATATTGAAGGTCGTCCTTTAGAAAAGAATTGGGCTTCGGAATATGCTGATGCACTACTGACTGCTTACTATCCGGGGCAGGAGGGTGGAAATGCCATAGCGGATGTTCTCTTTGGAGATTATAATCCTTCTGGACGTTTGCCAATCTCCGTTCCGCGTTCTGTAGGTCAGATTCCGGTTTATTATAATAAGAAAGCTCCTCGAAATCATGATTATGTGGAAGTGTCATCTTCTCCGTTATATAGCTTTGGTTATGGGATGAGTTATACCACTTTTGAATATTCTGATTTGCAGGTAGTGCAGAAATCTGCTCGTTGTTTTGAAGTCTCATTTAAAGTAAAGAATACAGGGAAGTATGATGGCGAAGAAGTATCACAACTTTATATGAGAGATGAATATGCATCAGTTGTTCAGCCGATGAAACAGTTGAAACATTTTGAACGTTTCCATTTGAAAAAAGGAGAAGAGAAAAAAGTTACTTTTGTTTTGACAGAGGAGGACTTTTTCTTGGTTAACTATACTTTGAAGAAAGTAGTAGAGTCTGGAAATTTCCATCTTATGATTGGTGCCGCTTCTAATGATATTAGGTTGCAGAATGTTATTTTAGTGGAGTAATTTTTATTAATATCTATATTAAGAGATTTCCTGTTTCGTTTTCTCTTAATAAAAAAGAGAGAATATTCCTTTTGCGGAAATATCCTCTCTTTCTCACCTAAAACCTAAACCTTTTATTTCAATTACTTGCTACTATAAGCAACCAACATCCAAACCAATTTTTCCTGTTCTTTCAGATAATCGCTCATCATCGAAACGGTTACTTCGTCTCCGGCTTGAGAAGCGATAGATAAGATCTTACGTTCTTCACCAATCAGATAGCTGATAGACTGAAGGATATTATTCAATGCTTCGTCTCCGTTGCTTACCTTATCCACTTCATTCACATTTGCTACTTTTAGATAATCGCTGAATTTATTGGCAGGAGTACCACCCAGCATCAAGATACGTTCTGCGATTTCATCCACCTTTTCAGCCGTGTCATCATACATCTTTTCGAATTGACTGTGGAGTACAAAGAAATTATGTCCCTTGATATTCCAGTGGAAACCGCGAAGATTGGTGTAATACACTTGGAAGTCTGCTAATAGTTGTTGCAAAGATGCTACTACGTTGTTTGCTCCCGATTCATTCAATTTGATAAATTCTAAAGTTTTCATATTCTTTTTATTTTTAATGATTTATACTTGTTCTCTTTTTTTCTGTACTGCAAAGATAAGGCGTAAAATGCTTGCTGTCAAACTGAAAATTTCTATCTTTGCATAGATGAAATCTATAACTTAATATGATTTGATAGATGACGATACAACAATTAGAATATATACTAGCCGTAGACCAGTTCAGGCATTTCGCACGGGCAGCTGAATATTGTCGTGTGACGCAGCCTACTTTGAGTGCAATGATTCAGAAACTGGAAGATGAACTGGGAGTAAAGTTGTTCGATAGGACAGTGCAACCCGTTTGTCCGACACCCATCGGGCAGAAAGTGATAGACCAGGCTCGCGTGATTCTGGCGCAGGCAGCTCAAGTGAAAGAAATAATCAGTGAAGAGAAACAGTCACTGGCAGGCGTGTTCCGTTTGGGGGTATTGCCTACCATAGCACCTTATTTACTTCCCCGCTTCTTCCCCCAACTGATGGAAAAGTATCCGGAACTGGATATACGTGTCACAGAA
>OGJW01000224.1_pt1 | contig 16305 bp, 16 predicted proteins | sample 1572361 | NCBI WGS metagenome assembly OGJW01 (sample SAMEA2582078, study PRJEB24529) | metagenome | biome: Human gut stool | place: China | collected 2011 | reverse complement strand
AGATTGAGGGCGAAGGAAAAAACATTAATGCAAAAAGTCTTATGGGGATTATGGCATTTGGATTAAAGGAAGGCATCGAGGTTAAAGTTACAGCTACTGGCAGTGATGAGAGTAATGCCACCGATGCAATTAGGAACTTTTTAACTTGTAATGATTAATTTATGGAGGATTTGATCATGGAAACTAAGGACATTTTTGGTAACGAGGCTAAGACAGAAGTTAAGACAGCAAAGAGTGCAGATGTTAAGAAGACCACTACAAGAAAGACACCTGCAAAGGCAGCAGCAAAAGAAACTGTTAAGGAAACCAAGAAAGAAGCAGCTAAGACTGTTGAGACAGTAAAGAAGGCAGCCGGGGAAACTAAGGCAGCAGCCAAGAAGGTTGAAGCTGAGGTAAAGGCAACAGCTAAGAGTGTAGAGGCAGAAGTTAAGACAGCAGTTAAAAAGACATCTTCTAAATCAGCAGCTAAGACAACTAAGACAGCAGCTAAGGCTGTTAAGGAAGCAAAGGCAAAGAAGCCAGCTGTAAGAAAGACAACTAAGGCAGCTAAGAATACTTTTGATAAGGAGTTATTCTTCCAGTATGCTAATAAGCAGGTTGACGAGGAAACTCTTGTTGCAAGAATAGTTGAAGATGCTAAGGAACAGAATGTAGAGATTAAGGAACTGAAAATGTACTTAAAGCCAGAAGATAATGCATGTTACTATGTTGCTAACGGCAATGTTGCAGGACGTGTTAATCTCTATTAATTCCAATTGATACATAATGTTAAAGGACTGTGGTGTATGTATGATGCCACAGTTCTTTTTTGTTCTTTATAAAGAATTTTAAAAGAAAACATTTTGAAAAAATTGTCGAATTGATGTATAATAATACCCACGTTGGTAAAGTAAAGTACACAGAAATGAGGAGTTATATGTTTGAAGTTAATGAAAAAGTTGTTTATGGAGTTGTAGGTGTATGTGAGATTGAACAGATAGGCAGACCACCTATAAAGGGAATTGACAAAGATTATTATTTTCTTCAGCCTGTATATGACACTAAAGGTATTATATATTCGCCAGTTGAGAATAACAAAGTTATGATTAGGAGCATAATTGGCAAGGATACCTGTATCAAGCTTATTGACCGTGCTAAGAATTGTAAGAAGGATGAGGCACTCAATGAAAAGATTCACCCATCCAGGTATGACGAGATGGTTAAATCACAGGACGTTATACAGCTTATGCACCTTGTAAGAGCTTTGTTTAACATAAAGAATGACAGAGCAAAGGAGTTAAGGAGAATGAAGTCGGCAGATAACCGTATGCTTGCAACAGCAAGAAAGCTTCTTTACGGAGAGATAGCAGCGGCTATGAATGAGGACTACACTGCAATGTCAGAGCAGATGGACAATTATCTGTCAGTGCTTTGATTTTAATCAGAGAAATCCTGTTTGATTAAATAATATATTTTATCCAGTGTTTTAGATAAATGTAATTAATGGTAACGTTCAATGATTGCATTTTATCAATAACACTGGCTTTTTTATTTTAAAACATATATAATAATATTATTATGATAAAGTTTGATTTCATGAATTGATAATTGACATTTTTTTAACATATTGCTATCATAGTGCAATACGCATAAAAGCAGGGACTGATTACGGCATAATTTAGTCAGACTTTTATTGACAATTAAATATTCACATAGTATGTAATAAGCTATTGTTATGGCTTGGCATATGTGAACAGCTTTATTAGCTCATATTAAATCAGGGAGGTTAGCAGTGAAGGACGTTAGGGTTATTGAAGTGAAAAAAAGCGTGTTTGAAAGCAACGATGAACGTGCCGCTCTTTTAAGAAAAGATTTAAAAGATAAAGGTGTATTTCTTTTAAATCTTATGTCATCACCGGGGGCAGGAAAGACAACAACTCTTACAAGAACGATTGAACAGTTGAAAGATGACTTAAGAATAGGCGTTATGGAGGCTGATATTGATTCAGATGTTGATGCAATAACAATTGCTGAGACAGGTGCTAAAGCAATACAGCTTCATACCGGTGGAATGTGTCATCTTGATGCTGATATGACAAGACAGGGAATTGATGAGCTTGACGATAGTGATATTGATCTGGTAGTTCTTGAGAATGTCGGAAATCTTGTCTGTCCGGCGGAGTTTGATACAGGTGCAGTAAAGAATGTTATGATTCTTTCAGTGCCAGAGGGTGATGATAAACCACTTAAATATCCCCTTATGTTTTCAGTGTGTGATGTTGTGCTTATCAATAAGATTGATGTTATGGAATATTTTGATTTTGATATTGAACAGTGCAGGGAATATATCAGAAGAAGAAATCCTGATGCTAAGGTGATACCTGTTAGTGCCAAGACAGGTGAAGGAATATTAGAATGGACAGGCTGGTTAAAGAACCAGGTTATGGAATGGAAAGAAGCGTAACCACAGTAAGCATAATTATTTAACGTGAGCAACGAAGATAAAAGCCTTTATAAGGTGGAAAGGACAATTTATGGGTAAAGAAGAATTTAAAAATCCTCATCCGGAACTTCCGGTAAGAGAGCCAATACTTAAGCTTGGCAAGATGATAACAGACAGAGTGCCAATTAAGCTTGGCTTTGAGAAATTAACAGCAGATAGTCCGGAATACTGGGGACTTGCACCAATATGTACAGATGAACAGGCCAATATAGCATTAAAAATGGGTGTCCGTAAACCTAAGACACTTAAGCAGATGGTGCAGATTACAGGAATGGACGAGAAAGAACTTGAAAAGCAGCTTGAGCAGATGTCTTTTAATGGTCTTTTGGAATATAACTGGGAAAATCCACAGCACGAGAAGCAGTATGTTCTTCCAATGTTCGTACCAGGAAGTGCTGAATTTACTAATATGAATTCCACAGTTCTTGAAGAACATCCAGAGATGGGACGTTTCTTTGAGAGAATGAGCCGTCTTCCATTGGAAAAGATTACTCCTATGGTGCCACCAGGGGGTGCAGGAATTGGTATGCACGTTATTCCGGTAGAGAAAGCTATTGATATGAATAACGAGGCAATATCTTTAGAGAAGATATCATACTGGCTTGATAAGTATGATGGCAAATATGCAGCAAGCCCATGTTCATGCCGTAAGTCAAGAAAGACTTATGATGAAGGCTGTGCAGATGATCCAGAGGATTGGTGTATAGCTGTTGGTGATATGGCTGATTATGTTGTTGAAACAGGCAAGGGCGGTCATTATATCACTAAGGAAGAAGCACTTGAGATATTCAAGAAGGCTGAAGACAATGGTTTTGTTCACCAGATTACTAATATTGACGGACAGGACAAGATATTTGCTATATGTAACTGTAATGTTAATGTCTGTTATGCACTTAGAACATCGCAGTTATTTAACACACCTAATATGTCACGTTCGGCATATGTTGCCAAGGTAACTAAAGAGAACTGTGTAGCCTGTGGCAAGTGTGTTGAATACTGTCCGGCAGGAGCTGTAAAGCTTGGACAGAAGTTATGTACTAAGGACGGAAGCGAGATTAAGTATCCTAAAATGCCACTTCCATCAGAGCAGAAGTGGGGATCACATATGTGGACAGAAGATTACAGGGATAAGAACCGTATCAATTGTTATGATACAGGTACAGCACCTTGTAAGACAGCCTGTCCAGCACATATAGCTGTTCAGGGTTACCTTAAGATGGCAGCTCAGGGAAGATACAAGGATGCACTTGCACTTATTAAGAAGGATAATCCATTCCCAGCAGTATGTGGACATGTATGTAACAGAAGATGTGAGGATGCCTGTACAAGAGGAACAATAGATGAAGCTATTGCAATAGATGAAGTTAAGAAGTTTATTGCAATGCAGGATTTAAAGGCAGATACACGTTATATACCAGAACCAGTAGTTCCGGCAACTAAGGGATATTTTGATGAGAAGATTGCTATTATTGGTGGTGGTCCTGCCGGACTTTCGTGTGCATTCTATCTTGCACAGAAGGGTTACAAGCCAACTGTATTTGAGAAGAATAAGAAGGCTGGTGGTATGCTTGTATATGGTATTCCATCATTTAAGCTTGAAAAAGATGTTGTTGAGGCTGAGATAGATGTTATGCGACAGATGGGCGTTGACATTAAGACAGGTGTTGAAGTTGGTAAGGACATCACTATTGATGAATTAAAGAAGCAGGGTTATAAAGCATTTTATATAGCAATAGGCTGTCAGGGTTCAAGAAAAGCAGGAGTTGCAGGCGAAGATGCCAAGGGCGTTATGTCAGCAGTTGACTTCTTAAAAGAGGCTGGAAGCACACACGAATTCCCACTTAAAGGTGATGTTGTTGTAATCGGTGGTGGCAATGTTGCTATTGACGTTGCAAGAACAAGCACAAGAGTTGGTGATTACAATGTATCTATGTTCTGTCTTGAGGACAGAGCTAATATGCCAGCTTCAGAAGAAGAAATAGAAGAGGCTGTAGAAGAAGGCGTTAAGCTTGACTGTGGCTGGGGTCCTAAGGAAATCCTTACAGAAAATGGAAAGGTTACAGGAATTGTCCTTAAGAGATGTACATCAGTTAAGGATGCAGATGGAAGATTTAATCCTCAGTATGATGAGAATGATACTAAGACAGTTAAGTGCAGTCACGTATTCTTAAGTATAGGCCAGACAACAATCTGGGGCGATTTATTAAAAGGCACAAAGGTTGAGATAGATGGCGTAAGAGTTAAAGCTGACAAGCTTACATACCAGACAACAGATCCAGATGTATTTATCGGTGGAGATGTATACACAGGACCAAGATTTGCTATTGATGCAATTGCGGCTGGTAAAGAAGCTGCTATATCAATCCACAGATATGTACAGCCACACAGCTCACTTACAATAGGACGTAACAGAAGGGATTTCATAGAACTTGACAAGAATAACATCAAGGTAGAAAGCTATGATAATTCTTCAAGACAGATACCTGGAACAGATAATTCATTTGACCATAAGAAGTCATTCAGAGATGCTAAGCTTACATTTACAGAAGAACAGGTTAAAGCAGAGACAGCAAGATGTTTAGGCTGTGGTGCTTCTGTAGTAGACCCTAACAAATGTATTGGCTGTGGTATATGCACAACTAAGTGTGAATTCGATGCAATACACCTTAACAGGGATTTACCAGAATGTAGTACAATGAGAAAGAGTGAAGATAAGCTTAAGTACATACTTCCTTATGGAGCTAAGCAGGCTATAAAGATTAAGTTTAAGAAGAAATAAACAACCTTATAGCTGGATAACAGATAAGGATAATTAGTAATAATGACATAAGGATAATTTCCTATGTAGATAAGAACAACTGCGATATAATCAGGCTGTACAGCCTTTGCGGCTTTTGGCAGCGATTGTATTGTGGTTGTTCTATTTCTATCCTATAGTGTTTATGGTATAGATAGAAAAATCACAGAGAAAGGAGCAATCACCTCAATGCACGAATTAGGCGTAGTATTTCACATAATAGATGATTTAAAAGAAGTAGCCGTGAATAATGAAATATCCGAGATAACTAAAGTTGTATTAGAACTTGGCGAAGTATCCACCGTAATAGACTCATACCTTACAGACTGCTGGAAATGGGCGGTAAAGAAGGAAGATTTATTAAAGAATTCTGAGCTTGTTATAGAGAAGATAAATGCAGTTACTTACTGTGAGGACTGCAAGGCTGAATATGAAACGGTAAAATATGGAAAGATATGTCCTGAATGTGGAAGTACACATACATATCTTTTGCAGGGAAGTGAATTTAACATCAAAGAAATAGAGGCGTGTTGACATTTTTAGCTGGTAATATTATGATTAAACAGATTGAGATTATAAGAAAATAATATATTATGCTATAATAAGATATATTATGCTGATTAATGGCGGGATTTATATCGGTTAAATAGATTGTTTTCTTAGAATATAGAAAGGATTACTACTATGAGTAAGGAATTGGAAAAGAACTACAATCCCTCAGAGATAGAGGACAGATTGTACCAGAAGTGGCTCGATAAGAAATATTTTCACGCAGAAGTAAACAGGGATAAGAAACCATTTACTATTGTAATGCCACCACCTAATATTACAGGAAAGCTGCATATGGGTCACGCACTTGATAATACAATGCAGGATATTATTATTCGTTTTAAGAGAATGCAGGGATATGAAGCATTATGGGTGCCAGGAACTGACCACGCAAGTATTTCGACAGAAGTAAAGGTTACCAATGCCTTAAAAGAAGAAGGAATTGACAAGCACGAGCTTGGAAGAGAAGGCTTTCTTAAAAGAACATGGGAATGGAAGAAAGAATATGGCGGAACTATCACAAGCCAGTTAAAGAAGATTGGTTCATCTTGTGACTGGGACAGAGAAAGATTTACAATGGATGATGGCTGTTCTAAGGCGGTTCTTGAAGTATTCTGCAAGTTATATGAAAAAGGTCTTATATACAAGGGCTCAAGAATTGTAAACTGGTGTCCTGTATGTAACACATCTATATCAGATGCAGAGGTTGAACACGAGGAGCAGGCAGGACATTTCTGGCATATCAATTATCCTGTAGTTGGTGAAGAAGGAAGATATGTAGAGATAGCTACTACTCGTCCAGAGACACTTCTTGGTGATTCGGCACTTGCTGTTAATCCGGATGATGAAAGATATACAGATCTTATTGGAAAGGAAGTATACCTTCCACTTACAGATAGAAAGATACCTGTTATCGCTGACAGCTATGTTGATAAGGAATTCGGAACTGGTGTTGTTAAGATTACTCCGGCTCACGATCCTAACGATTTTGAGGTTGGTAAAAGACATAATCTTCCAGAGATTAACATACTTAATGATGATGCTACAATTAATAATCTTGGCGGAAAGTATGCCGGTATGGACAGATACGAAGCAAGAAAAGCTATGGTAGCTGACCTTGATGCACAGGGACTTTTGGTTAAGGTTGAAGACCACGTTCATAATGTTGGTACACACGACAGATGTAAGACAACAGTTGAGCCTATGATTAAACAGCAGTGGTTCGTTAAGATGGATGAGCTTATCAAGCCAGCAGTTGAAGGCGTTAAGAATGGTGATATTGAACTTGTTCCAGCTTCTATGGATAAGACATATTTTAACTGGACTGATAACATAAGAGACTGGTGTATATCAAGACAGTTATGGTGGGGACACAGAATACCTGCTTACTACTGTAAGGATTGTGGTGAGATGGTAGTATCTAAGGATAAGGTATGTACATGTCCTAAGTGCAAAAGCTCTAATATGGAACAGGATCCAGATACACTTGATACTTGGTTTTCATCTGCTCTTTGGCCTTTTTCAACTCTCGGTTGGCCTGATGACACAGAGGATTTGAAGCACTATTATCCAACTAATACCCTTGTTACCGGTTATGATATTATCGGCTTCTGGGTAAGTCGTATGATTTTCTCCGGTCTTGCTTATACAGATAAAGCACCGTTTGATACTGTTCTTATTCACGGTCTTGTGCGTGATGCCCAGGGCAGAAAGATGTCTAAATCTCTCGGTAACGGTATTGACCCGCAAGAAATCGTCGGCAAGTACGGTGCTGATATTCTTCGCCTTTGGGTTGCAAGTGCTGATTACCACGCAGATATTCGTATCAGCCCTGAAATTTTAAAGCAAATTTCAGATAACTATCGTAAGCTTCGTAATACAGCAAGATATTGCCTTTCAAACCTTTACGATTTCAATCCTGACAGCGATATGGTTTCAAATGATGAGCTTGAAGAACTTGATAAGTATGCACTTATGAAGCTTGATGAAGTTCTTGAAATTGCAAGAAATGCATTTGAAGTATATGATTATCACACTGCTGCTCATTCACTCCATAATTTCTGTGTAGTTGAAATGAGTAACTTCTACTTTGATGTTCTTAAAGACAGACTTTATACATCGGCACCTGAAAGCAAAACAAGAAGAGCGGCGCAAACAGTTCTTTATAAAGTTCTTGATGCACTTACTCTTATTCTTACACCTATTCTTGCATTTACAGCAGATGAAATTTGGCTGGCAATGCCACACGATAAGAGCAGAAACGGTGAATCACCGCTCTTTAATGAAATCCCACAGCCAAACTTTATTGAGGCTGACAGCGAATTTATCGCAAAGTGGGATAGAATTCATTCTGTCAGATATGATGTTCAAAAAGCACTTGAGCTTGCAAGAAATGAAAAGATTATCGGCAAGCCGCTTGAAGCAAAGGTTAGCCTCTATGCCGACGGTGAGCTTTATGACTTCTTAAAGAGCGTAGAAGCACAGCTTCCTGAAATTTTCATCACTTCATCTTTTACTGTTGAAAACGGTGAAGGCGAAGTCAAGGGCGATGTTGAAGGCTTGAGCGTTACAGTTTCAAAGGCTGACGGTGAAAAGTGTGAACGCTGCTGGAAGTTCTCTGACACAGTAGGTCAGGATAAAAATCATCCTACTCTTTGCGCACATTGTGCAAAGGTAATGAAAGAACTTTCATTATAATAAATTTTCAAATAGGCACACACTGTTTTTCTGTGTGCCTGATTTGATATATAAACGGAGAGGTTTTTGTGAAATTAAAGAATAAAAAAATATGGTGTACGGTTATGATTATTGTGATTGTTGCCATAGACCAAATAACTAAATATTTTGCGAAAACCTATCTCTTGGGTAATGGCGCAAAGCCATTTATTAAGGGTGTAGTTGAATTTGTTTATGCCCAAAATACAGGAGTTGCATTTTCCCTTTTTGACGGCGGACGCTGGTTTTTTATCGCACTTACGCTTGCTGTTACGGTTTTGTGTATTATATATATGTATAAGGGAAAAGGGCAGAGCAATTTATGGCTTTTTTGGTCACTCGGAGTAATTGTGTCGGGAGCAATCGGTAATTTGATAGACAGAATTTTTTGGGGCTATGTTATTGATTTTATAAATCCGACTTTTGTTAATTTCGCTGTGTTCAATATAGCCGATTGTGCTGTGACTCTCGGAACAATAAGTCTGATGGCTTATCTGTTGTTTGACATTTTTAAAAAGGAGAACAAGGATGAGCCGGCAAATTGACTTAATTGTTGAAAATGATTTTTCAGGTGTCAGAATTGATAAGTTTTTGGCGGAAAATATTGATTTTTTAACTCGCAGTATGATTGCCGGGCTTATTGAAGACGTAAATGTCAGCGTATTTGGCAAAAAAGCACAAAAAAGCTATAAATGTAAAGTGAATGATGAAATCACTGTTATAATTCCGGCTCCAAAAGCACTTGAAACAAAAGCAGAAAATATACCGCTTGATATTGTATATGAGGACGATGACTTATTAGTAGTAAATAAGCCAAAAGGGATGGTTGTTCACCCTGCTCCCGGTAATTATGAGGGTACGCTTGTAAATGCTCTCTTGTACCACTGTGGGAGCAGTTTGAGCGGTATTAACGGTGTAATAAGGCCCGGTATAGTTCATAGAATTGATAAGGATACATCAGGGCTTTTAATAGTAGCAAAAAATGATTTTTCACATTTGCATCTTGCAAAGCAGATAAAAGAGCACTCGTTTTATCGTGCGTATCATGCAGTTGTATATGGAAATATTAAAGAGGATAAGGGAACAGTAAACGAGCCTATCGGCAGAAATCCGAAAGACAGAAAGAAGATGGCTGTTGTTTACAACAATTCGCGAAATGCGATAACTCACTATGAGGTTATTGAACGCTTTGGAAGTTTTACACATATTAAGTGTATACTTGAAACGGGAAGAACTCATCAAATAAGAGTTCATATGGCTTATTTAGGCCATGCACTTGCAGGCGACAGCGTATATGGGCCGAAAAAGGTTATTACCAAGCTTTCAGGTCAATGCCTGCACGCAGGTGAAATAGGATTTATTCATCCGAGAACAAATGAGTATCTGCATTTCACTTCACCTTTGCCTTATTATTTTACAAATTTTTTGGCAGAGCTTGAAAGAAAAAATTGACACCGTTTATGAGGTAAGAAATGGAAAAAACATTTGAAAATTGGCTTGTAGTATCGGATATTGACGGTACTCTCAACAATAAAATTCGCAAGCTCCCTAAAAGAAATTATGATGCTATTAAGAAATTTACCGAACTTGGCGGCAATTTCACATTGGCATCAGGCAGGCTTCAATCAAGCCTTGAAAGAAATTATAACAGAATAACACCTAATCAGCCGGCAATCGTGCTTAACGGCGCAGGGTTATATGATTATAAAAGCAGAAAAATGCTTTGGCGCAGTACAATCGGGCAAAAAGGTCAAGATTTTGTAAGGCAAGTTGCAAAGCGTTTTAATAAAATCTTTAGAAGTGTAGATATTGGCATTTACTTTGACGATTATGTTTATATAGTTAAAAGCGGACTTTTTGCAAAAGGCACAATGTATTTTGATAAAGCACATTACGAAATAGTTAAATCAATAAATGATGTGCCGACTGAGGGCTGGATGAAAGTCATTTTTTGGTCAAATCCAATAACTATAAAAAAACTTCAAAAATACATAAAAGAAAATGAAAATCCCGATGCTAATTTTATGTCATCTTCAATATTTTCTCTTGAAATGTTGCAAAAAGATACACATAAAGGTGTAGGAATAATGAAACTTGCCGATATGCTTGGTATTGAAAAAAGCCATGTTGCAGCAATAGGTGATTATTACAATGATTGGGATATGCTTAAAACCGTAGGCTTGCCTGCCTGCGCGGGCCAAGCTCCACAGCCAATACATAATATTTGCAAATTTGAAGCTTGTCATTGCAACGAAGGCTGTGTTGCAGATTTGCTTGAATATATTATGTCAGGCAAGGCAGAGGAAGCTATAAAAAAAGAAACGCAAAAGAATAGAGGGTAAAATATGCTTACAATCGGTGCACATTTGAGTGCTTCAAAAGGATACACGGCAATGCTTAATCAGGCTTTGGAAATAGGTGCAAATACATTTCAGTTTTTTACTCGCAATCCGCGCGGCGGCAGTGCAAAGGCTATTGATGAAAATGATGTTAATAACTTTTTAAAGCTTATGGGTGAAAACGGTTTCCCTGTTATATTGGCGCACGCGCCTTATACTCTTAATTTGTGTTCGGCTAAGCCTGAAACCAGGGAATTTGCAACCAATACTTTTGCCGATGATTTAAGGAGAATGGAATATACTCCGAATCAGCTTTATAATTTCCATCCGGGTTCACATACAGGGCAGGGTGCAGATGTCGGAATTGATTTGATAGTCGAGGCACTTAATAAAGTTCTTTTTCCTGAAATGACCACTACTGTTTTGCTTGAAACAATGGCGGGAAAAGGTACGGAAATAGGCAGAAGTTTTGAAGAACTCAAGGCTATTATAGATAAGGTTGAACTTAATGATAAAATCGGTGTTTGCCTTGATACCTGCCATGTTAACGACGCAGGGTATGATATTGTAAATAATCTTGACGGTGTACTTGAAGAATTTGATAAAATTATAGGTATCGGCAGATTAAAAGCGATTCATATTAACGATTCTAAAAATCCGCTCGGTGCGCATAAAGACAGGCACGAAAAAATCGGTGAGGGTTATATAGGTAAAGACGCAATGGAAAGAATAATAAATCATCCTTTACTGAAAAAATTGCCGTTTTATCTTGAAACACCTAATGAACTTGACGGATATGCCAAGGAAATTGCACTTTTAAGGTCTTTATATAAGGACTAATCGGAGGTAAACTATGAGCGTAGAAAAAAGAAATTTTGGTTTCATTGCCGGTAAAGGTGATGTAGAAATTTATAAAATCACTAATGATAACGGTGCGTTTGTTGAACTTATGACTCTCGGCGCAGGTGTTCATTCTATCAATGTACCTGACAGAAACGGTAATCTCGGCGATGTTGTTTTGGGATTTGATGATGTTAATGATTATGTTAATCCTGATTTAGGGTACCAGGGCCTTGCAGTTGGCAGATATGCTAACAGAATTCGTGACGCCAAGTTTTCTATTGACGGTGTGGAATATAACACTCCTAAAAATCAAGGTACATGGACTTTGCACGGCGGCGGCCGCTTTAGCTTTAATATTTGGAATGTTAAGGAAGTGGGCGATAATTTTGTTGTATTTTCTTTCTTTTCACCTGATATGCAAGACGGTTTTCCGGGCAATTTCACAATGACTGTAAAGTATACTTTTTCAAACGAAAATGTGCTTAAAATTGAATACACTGTTTTATCTGATAAAAAGACAGTTGCAAACCCTACAAATCATACATATTTTAACCTTTCGGCAGACAGTTCAAAAACTATTGAGGATGAATATTTGCAAATAAATGCCGATAAGTTTACAGAAACGGATGATTCCCAACTTCCTACCGGTGAGCTTGGATCGGTTAAAGATACTATGATGGATTTCACATCACTTCATAAAATAGGTGATAAGATTGATGAACCTTTCAGAGCTATTATAGATGGTATAGGATATGATAATAACTATTGCTTATGTGATAAGAAAATAGGCGAGCTTACAGAAGCTGCCATACTTTATGATGAAGCAACCGGCAGAAATATGGAAGTGTGGACTGATCTTGTAGGAATTCAGGTTTATTGCGGCGGTTGGCTTGCTAAAGACGGTAACGCAGGTAAAGGAAATTCAAAAGTTACATACAGGCGCGGTGTTGCACTTGAAACACAGTTTTACCCTGATTCAGTTAACCATTCAAATTTCCCGTTTAAATATGTTGAACCAAACGAGGAGTTTAAAACAACAACCGAATTTAGATTTTCAGCTAAATAATTATATAAAAAACGGGCAGTTCGTTGTGAACTGCCCGTTTTGCTTTGCTATGAAATTTTTAGTATATTGACCTAACTTTAATTACACCGTTGATTGCTGTAATATCATCAAGCACTTTTTGTGCCGGGGTTTCATCAATATCAATAATTGAGTAAGCAATTTCGCCCCTGTTTTTATCTTCAAATGAAGCAATGTTGATTCCGTCACGGCTGATTGTATCTGTAATAGTAGCAATCATATTAGGCTGGTTTTTATGAATTACGGTAATTCTTGCAACGCCGGTTTTAGCCATTGAAACGGTAGGAAGGTTAACTGAATTCTTAATATTACCATTTTCAAGGTAATCAATAAGTTCATCTGCACCCATTGATGCACAATTTTATTCGCTTTCAGGTGTGCTTGCACCAAGGTGAGGAATTGCAATAACACCGTCAATACCGATAATATCGGCAGATGGGAAGTCGGTTACATATGCAGCCATCTTACCCTCTTCAAGTGCGTTAACTACTGCTTGTGAATCCGCAAGGTCACCGCGTGCAAAGTTGAGAATTCTGACAGTATTTTTCATTTTATCAATACTTTCGTCACAAATCATTTGCTTTGTATCCGGTGTGAGCGGTACATGAAGTGTAATATAATCGGCAACAGGGAAAATCTCATCAAGATTATTATTTACTGTAATGCCTGGTTTAAGTGAAGTGCCTGCCGGTAAGAATGGGTCGTAACCTATAACATTCATTCCAAGGTCAACAGCGGCATCTGAAACAAGCCTGCCGATAGCACCAAGGCCGATTACCGCAAGGGTTTTTCCTTTGATTTCAGGGCCTGCAAAAGCACCTTTACCTTTTTCAACTGTTTTGCCGACATTGTCACCCTCGTCTTTAATGGTTTTGCACCAATCAATAGCCTTGGTAACTTTTCTGCTTGCAAGAAGCAAACCGCATATTACAAGTTTTTTAACTGCATTTGCATTAGCGCCGGGTGTGTTAAATACTGCGATGCCGAGATCTGTGCATTTAGGGATTGGAATATTATTTACACCTGCACCTGCTCTTGCAATAGCAAGGAGAGATTCAGGCATTTCCATATCGTGCATTGCGGCACTTCTTACCATAATAGCGTCAGGTGACTGTGTGTTATCATCAATAGTATATTTTGCTTCGTCAAATTTTGATAAGCCTACATTTGAAATTTTATTAAGAGTTTTAACAGTGAACATTATTTGTTTTCCTCCTCAAATTTAGCCATAAATTCAACAAGTTTTTCTACACCCTCAATTGGCATTGCGTTGTAGATAGAAGCTCTCATACCGCCTACTGTTCTGTGACCTTTAAGGTTAACGAATCCGTTAGCTTCAGCTTCGGCAATAAACTTCTTTTCAAGTTCATCATCACCGATAACAAAAGGTACATTCATAAGTGAACGGTCTTCAGGCACAACTGTACCTTTAAATAATTTAGAATTATCAAGGAAATTGTAAAGAATAGAAGCTTTCTTTTCGTTTCTTTCTTTCATCTTTTCAAGTCCGCCGATGTCATTCTTAATCCATTCAAGAACAAGCTTGCAGATGTAAATAGTCCAGCAAGGTGGGGTGTTGTAAAGTGAATCTGCGTCTGCCTGAACCTTGTAGTTCATCATAACAGGTGTAATATCCCTTGCGTTGCCCAAAAGGTCTTCGCGGATAATTGCTACTACAAGACCTGCCGGTGCAACATTCTTTTGCGCACCGAAGTAAACCATACCGAATTTGCTGATGTCAAGCGGTTCTGAAAGAGCGCATGATGATACATCGGCAATAAGAACCTTATCACCAACAGGTGGAAGTTCCTTATAAACAGTACCGTAAATAGTATTGTTCATGCAAATATATACATAGTCTGCATCATCACGAAAATCTTCAGGCTTTGTTTTAGGAATGTATGTAAATGTTTTATCTGCCGAAGACGCAGCTTCAACAACATCACCGTATTTTTTAGCTTCTGCAAATGCTTTCTTTGCCCACTGGCCTGTAATGATGTAATCAGCTTTTTTACTGCCGTTCATAAAATTAAGCGGGATAGCTGAAAACTGTGCAGATGCACCACCCTGAAGGAATAATACTTTGTAATTATCAGGAACATTGTAAAGCTCACGCATAAGTGCTTCTGCATCTTTAATGATTTTATCAAATACTTTTGAACGATGGCTCATTTCCATTACTGATTGGCCACAGCCCTGATAGTCCATCATTTCATCTGCTGCTTGCTTTAACACTTTTTCAGGAAGTGTTGACGGACCTGCACTAAAATTATAAACTCTTGCCATAATTGGTTTCCTCTCTTATATAAAAAATTGATTTTGTTTAAAACCTGTATCACCTATTATACTATTGTTTAACTTATTGTCAATGATTGTATGCAATTTTCGTGAATATACACAAATAATTGATAAAAAAATCACAATATTGTTGATTCTTAGCGAAATATTATGTTTGATAGCATATAGAATTGATATTTTTTGATTACGCACCACAAAAATAGTTATGTGATTTTTATTTTACTTATGCTATTTGCAAATAAAGAAATTACAATACAGTTTCAAATTTTAATTATTATAATTTAACACTTGACTTTTTATTATACATATTATATAATCTTTACACCGCATATTATGGGCAAGCAAGAAATACTCGGTATTCGCCTATTGTAGCGAGACTTGAAAAGGAGATTTATAGACTATGTACGCTGTTATTGTTACAGGTGGTAAGCAGTACAAGGTTAGCGAAGGTGATGTTCTTTACATCGAAAAGCTTGATGCTCAGGCTGATGAAAAAGTAACATTCGATTCTGTTCTTGCAATTGGTGCTGATGATAGCTTCAAAGCAGGTAAGGATTGTGCTAAAGCTACTGTTGATGCTACTGTTCTTAAGAATGGCAAGGGTAAGAAGATTACTGTATTTACTTACAAGCCAAAGAAAGACGAAAAACGCAAAAAAGGTCATCGTCAGCCATACACAAAGGTTGAGATCACCAAAATCAATGCGTAATGATTAGTATTGAATTTTACAGTGGAATAAACGGTCTGTGTGGTTTTGAAGCGACGGGGCATTCAATGAGTGCTGACTCTGGGGAAGACATTATATGCGCTTTCGTATCGAGTGCGTGTTTAATGGCCGCCAACACTGTGACTGAAATCATCGGCCTTGATTGTGACGCTCAGTCAGATGATGGGTATTTAAAACTGATGATACTTGAAAATTCCACAAAAGCACAGGATGTGCTGAAAGGTTTAAGGTTGCATTTAACCGAGCTTTCAAAGCAATATCCTGAAAACATAAAAGTGATTTATCGGAGGTGTAATAATGCTTAAATTAGATTTACAGCTTTTCGCTCATAAGAAAGGTATGGGTTCTACAAAGAACGGCCGTGACTCTGAATCTAAGAGATTAGGTGCTAAGAGAGCAGACGGACAGTTCGTAAAAGCTGGTAATATTCTTTACAGACAGCGTGGAACAAAGATTCATCCAGGTGTTAAT
>OGJW01000212.1_pt1 | contig 17146 bp, 9 predicted proteins | sample 1572361 | NCBI WGS metagenome assembly OGJW01 (sample SAMEA2582078, study PRJEB24529) | metagenome | biome: Human gut stool | place: China | collected 2011 | reverse complement strand
CATAAAGAATTCTTTTCCCAACTAGGAGTACACTCACTGATTTATCCGGAAATGCTGGCCGCCAAAGATATAGTAGATGCCATCAAAATGAGCTGGATACGCCAATGGTGGGAATTTTGCGGTGGTGCATTGGTCCTGATAGGTACCAAAATGCGCGAAACGGCAGAAATTCTGAACGTTCCCCTTCATGAACTGGGAGGACGTAATATTCCATTCCACATTGTAGCTATCAAACGGGGAAATGAAACAATCATCCCCCGGGGAGATGATGTTATCAAACTGCATGATATTGTTTATTTCACAACAACAAAGAAATACATTCCCTATATCCGCAAGATTACAGGAAAAGAAAATTATCCCGATGTACGCAATGTGATGATTATGGGCGGCAGCCGCATAGCTGTTCGCACCACACAATATGTACCGGATTACATGCAGGTCAAGATTATTGAAAATGACATCAACAGATGTAACCGGCTGACCGAAGTGGTAGATGACAAAGTAATGATTATCAACGGAGATGGACGGGATATGGATCTGCTCATGGAAGAAGGGTTAAAAAACACGGAAGCATTTGTCGCTCTGACGGACAATTCTGAAACAAACATTCTGGCTTGTCTTGCCGCCAAACGTATGGGAGTAACCAAAACTGTGGCAGAAGTAGAAAATATCGATTATATCAGCATGGCAGAAAGCCTGGATATCGGTACGGTTATCAATAAAAAAATGATTGCCGCCAGCCATATCTATCAAATGATGCTGGATGCAGATGTTTCCAACGTAAAATGTCTGACTTTTGCCAATGCTGATGTAGCCGAATTTACGGTTAAAAACGGTTCACGTATAACCAAATGCGCTGTCAAAGATGCCGGCCTTCCCAAAGGTGCCACCATTGGCGGACTGATTCGCAACGGTGAAGGGATACTGGTGACAGGTAATACCGTCATCCAACCTAACGACCATGTCGTAGTATTCTGTCTAGGTATGATGATTAAGAAAATAGAAAAATTCTTCAATTGATGATAAATGCAAAAATGATAGCCCGGATTATGGGGGCGTTATTCTTCATCGAAGCGGGGTTTCTTATTCTATGCTCGTTTCTCGCTGTCTATTATAATGAATCAGATATTTCAGCTTTCCTATATTCTGCCGCAATAACAGCCGGAGCAGGTAGCATAGCCGCTTTAGCAGGGAAAAATGCAGAAAAGAGAATCAGCCGCCGCGATGGATACGTTATTGTAACCCTTGCCTGGGTGTTTTTTTCTTTATTCGGGATGCTTCCATTCTATCTGGCCGAAACTGTACATCTCTGTATTCGAGGTAAAACGAGCTTGCGCTACAGCAGTCAATACCACACTTGCAAGCACATATAAAGTTATCAATATCCGCTTCATCTATTTTTCTTAATATCAAGATTTCCTAATTCTGCCACTCTCATTCAATATTAGTCGGACAAAAATAGGTGTTTTTAGCGAGAGTACCTAAAATAGCGTGGCGCAATTTCTGTAAATTGCGTCACACAGTCATCTTCATCAAGAAATCAGATAAGGATGAAAAGTTTCATTTTCTCCGGCACCGGGAAGCCCAGCCCTCCTCGGTGCCGGAGAGAGTGTTCCCCGGTGTCGGAGAAACGCCATGCACAGAAAGGGGCTGGGAGAGAGGGAAGGGAAGACCAAGGAAGAAGATGCTTGAAGGTATATTTACATTTCAATTCTAATCACACTGATTGACCACGATTGTTCCTCCCGCCGAATGCGAAGCGTATTCCGGAGCATATGCACACTGTATAGTGGTAAGCTCCGTTTCATATGTTCCACCACAGGCAATGTGGTAGCTATGCTCCAAGACATAAATACCTTTGCTCAAAATACATTCTCCCTTCCTCACATAGAGAATAAACTCAGCATAGCCAAGTCACAAATCGCCTTGTAGTGTTTCAACCCACACACCCACGTAGGGTGTGACAGAGGAGAAAATAGGCAAATTGTTTAAGATTTTGTTTCAATCCACACACCCACGTAGGGTGTGACTTTGCCAATTGGAAATTTAAAATAGATTCCGAAGTTTCAATCCACACACCCACGTAGGGTGTGACTTCTTTGGAATGCCTACAGACACAATGTTTTCCAGTTTCAATCCACACACCCACGTAGGGTGTGACGCTATGGCAGATAACATATTACAAACCAGTAAGTTTAATCCATTATTATGCGAATCATCACTTTTCCCGATTTCACAAAAAGAAAAATGCTTCACAAACAAACCAATCTACTGATTATTAGCACATGCGAAAATACTATTATTTATGTAACACTACACATTCGCACGCGCTATATAATAAGCGCATCATTCACTTTATAAGCAGTATCAACACCTAACACCTCTACCCTCCTATTTTCATTCTTACTGAGGATATAAAAACGAATACTATCAAGCGATATATCAATAATACTCTTGATTCTTTCTTTCAAAAGACAATATTGAGCCTCTGTCACCTCGCACTAAAAGACAGAATTCCGTCCCCTCTGCCCATAATCTCTACAAGCCTTAGCCACACCCCGTAAGCGACGCGCACCTGCTTTACTCGTAGTATCTACATCATAAGTTACAAGAATATACATAATCAGCATTCATTTTATTAGAAATACCGGATAATCATCAATATCTTGCCTGATATATCTTGCCAATAGCATAGCTTGTACATAGGGCAGAAGTCCTATTTCTACCTTTTCATTCAAATAAGGATGAATGATTACCTCCCGCTTCCTGCTTTGCCACGCAGAAACAAATGTTTTCTTTCCTTTGTCTGTCATAACAACCCCATTATCACCTTGAAACAAAAAATCCTTAGCTGTTATCTGTCTTTTATTAATTAACGACAAGACAAAACGGTCGCCAAGATAAGCACGCAGTTCTTCCATTATGTCTAAAGCCAGTGACGTACGTCCCGGACGAAGCGTATGAAGAAACCCTACGTATGGGTCAAGGCCAATCGTTTCGAGTGCGGCAGCAACATCATTGGCTATCAACGTATAAGCAAAAGACAGCATGGCATTCACAGCATCCTTGGGAGGACGACGGTTACGACCATGAAACGGGAAATCAGCCTTCTGATGAAGTATTAAAATCGGTAATACTTCAAAGTAAGCATTTGAAGCCATGCCCTCATACCCTATCAATGTTGTCTTATCCTGAGCCACCAGGACATTACGTTTAGCTTGTTCCAATACATGCACTGCTTGATTAACAATCTCATTATCACCATAATCACGAATATATCTCCTCAATATATTACGATAGTTTTGGATTTTCCCACCAATCATCAACCGCGCCACATGCAATGACCACGATTCATCATCAGACAACTGATATTGTTTCTTACGCAACAACACATTTCCCTTTACCACCCCTTGCACCCTACTGATAAACCTACCGTTTGGGGACAGGAACGTGAGTGATATGCCATTGTCACTGCACAATTTCATCACACCGGGACTTGCTCCAATATACCCGAATGTTACAATACCCTCTATGTTAATAGAAGGAATGCGAAACATCTCTTCCTGTTTAACGTACACAACTACATTCAGCCCATCCTTACTAAGATATGCTTCCGGAGTCATTACATATAAAGTATTCAACAATTTTCTCATTGATACAAATTTTTATTAAGGTACGCATTTACCGTAGTGCAGTTCATCATCTTTGGCATACAAATATCCTTCAACGAACATTTATCGCAATGTTTGCCATATTCCACTTTAGGAATGACTGCCTTGCTGAATATTTCGTGCATATCCTGGGCGCATTGTCTGACAATACCCCGCAATTCATCCGTTATATCCACCTCTACCCGATGACGAAGCTCTCCGTAGAAAAACACACCGTAGGGAATATGAATAGCATACATTTCCTCCAGGCACATGATTTGTGCCGCCAACTGTACCTCGTCCACTTCATCCCTTTTGGGTCTGCCATGTTTGTATTCTACAACCACCGGTTGCCATCGCCCCGGATATTTGGGATGCACAATCGTGCCTTCAAGAGATGAGGCTGAAAACAGCTCGATGGTATCAGAGATTCCATAAAGTCCCAGTTCATGCGAAGCGATATTCACCGCGCGCAATGTGATCTGATCACCGCACTTTTGCCGATAGAACGGGGCATCCACATGCTTGTGCATAATCTGCCCTTCGATGGTGAGATGATTATCGTCCCACTGCTGCTCAATGTGTATCAAAGCCCATTGCCGGGGACAAAACCTAAAGTGCTGAATCCCCGACAACATAAGCATATCATCATCACTGTACATGCGACGGGAATTATATCAGTTCCTCAACCGTTACATTTGACGGAACACGATCTTTGTCTATGGTAACTGAATAATCGCTGAATGAGCGCGGTGCCCCATCGCAAACTTTTTCCACCTTGACCAAATCAAACAGTTTGTTGGCAGGAGCATTGCCCAGTATCGAGTCGTGCTTAAAAATAATCAACTTTTGAGCACTCATCAATCCACGTGCAGCCGAACGGTCTACATCGAACATATTCTTTAAAGCTTCCCAAAACAGTTCAAGGTCTTCTTCCGAGAATCCTGTCTGCTGTGCCAAATTGGCAGAGATAAAGCCGTGGCAAACGTAAAGGCCGTAAGGGATGGTTGCTTTGCGCCCCATCGTACGGTTGCCGCCACTTTGTTTCTCCGCTTCTTTTTCTGTCGCTACAGCCATACGAGTGATAGAGTGTTCTGCTGTAGCGATAGAATCAACAGAACGGGCAAATGTAAATTGAATAGGACCACGAACCTGACCTGCATTTTTACCTGTTGACATAACAGCGCCAAATGTTCTAATATCAAAATAATTCTTGCACATAAAACGACGTGCTGCTTCTGTCTTGTCTTTTGCATTTTTTACCTCAGAATCGTCATGTGCATTATCAATCAAAGTATTCAAAACAGCCTTCTCTTTGATAAATATATCAAAGCCATCCACAAAACCTTTTGCCACCTGTACATAGTTACGTACCTTACGTTTCAAACAAACATCCGTAACAAGTCCCATACCTATTTCAGCATCTACTCGGGGGAGATTACCAGCATCCGGGTCACCATTCGGATTACCATCCTGTACATCAAACATGTAAACAAAATCGAGTCTATTTTTTAATTCTGACATAGCTATATTCTTTTAAGATTATTATTACTCTGATTCTTTATTCTCTTTACTTATAAAAAAGTCTTGACGCTGGTGATAATAACCCACGAAGAACCGTCCTTGGTCTTGTAGGTCAAGATGCAAGGGGAAGCCATTCGCATCAAGTTTGGAAACAATTTCTTGTTTCAATTTTTCATACTTTATTTGTCCACCAACACTCAACTTTTCTAAATGATGAGTTGAAAGATTAAGAATAGTAGCAAATACCATAGCCGGAGTAGCCGATGCAGAATTCATGTAACGCTCACGGATGGAGTGAATGCCATTGGTATCCTCTTGTATCTTATCAAGTACGGCAAACAACCTTCCGCAAAGATACCCTTGATTTTGATTTTCTTTGTCTAACATAATATAAAGTTTTTCATTGTCATTATTTCTATTTAGTCTATTGAGATATGCCTTAATAATGGCAGCACGAACAATGTTGACGGATTGCTCTGCACGGATACGACGAATGCAGGATTGGAATAAAGATACCGGATATGGCAAACCTTGAAAAATACTTTTCACTACAGCATCTGGAAGATTTGGAGTTGCATCACTTGATTTTCCTCCAAGAGTTACGCTTCCGAGAATCGAATGCAATCCCACGTATGGTTTCTTTTCTTTGCGGATATCAACCATCTCCATGTCTAAAAAATGTTCACTGATTAAACCGGCAAACTCGCGCAAAGGTATCTCACTCCAATATACTACCGCTATTCTCGCCGAATTAGGAGCCAAACCCAAGATAAAGAATTTATCATCTTCATTTGCCGACAACTTTCCGTGATAAATAGATAAGAATGTATTACGTACCAATTCTATACGTCTGTTTGGGTCATCGTCTTCTTCAACACGTCCCAATAAAGCATACAAACTATCCTCGGACTCTTTTGAAGCCTCACTATTGGAAGAAGCCCAGAAAAGATAAGTACGTGAACCAACCATGAATTTATTGTGAGAATCTGAGCGCAACAGATGATTTAATGCGGTTGTATATGCAAATTCGGCCTCTTCGGATATAGGAGCATTATACCCCTTCGACTTTCCATACGAATCATATCCAGAATTAACCTGAAATGCAACAAGTTTAGCTGTCGCTTGGCTTCCAGGTATCATTGTAGCGGTGGTAATCTCTACTGTCTTCGAATGCTTCCCTGTTATCAAGCAAAGCTCCCCAGCCACTCCATGGCTATCTCCAAGCAAATTTATCAGCTCCGTTTTCGAAGCTACTATTTTCGTATCCCCTTCTATAAGGAACGAGAACGTAGAATATTTCTTACTAAGATTTTTAGCTATATCATCCCATAAAGGGTCATTCTGCATTGTTTCAATCATAGCAGAAGAATCTTGCTGGTAGAATGTATAAATAGACTTTATATCCTCATTATCCGAGAATGCATCATAAATTTCTTTCACTTTTGCCTTAAAGACCTCAAAACACTTGTTTACTTTTACGACGTCTCCTTTGTCGGAATAACCAAACACATATTGGCTATTATCATACAAATAGTTTGCAATAGGAGCACTTGATCGACCAACACTTTTCTTAACAAGAAACTGTTGGGCCGACTTCTTATCTATACGTCTATCCTCAAAACGCAGAAATTTTCCATACCTATCAATAACAATGATAAATCCAATCTCTTTATATTCCAGACCAAACGGAGCCACCGCATTTCCACTCCGATGATAGTAATCATATAATGCTTTCAGTATCATCTCAACACCTCCTCACTATCTTTATCCGGTACAACAATCACTCCTTGTTTCATTTGGGCTCTATAAAATATTGCATCCGGCTTTTGTGGACTCTTTTCAAAATCCATATCATAAAGCATGATGCCAAAATCCTTGTCTTCGGCTAAAGGAAACTGAAGACTATCGGTATTTTCAATATACTTCCAATTTGCAGCAAACTCACGGCATCCGAAATAAGGTTGCGTGAAAGATTGTCCCTGCGATGCCCTGCGCTCAAACATTTGATAATATTTCATGGGATTTTCGTCACCCCCTGGTTGATGCTTGACAAAAGCCTCTTTCGATCGATTCTTAACTGGAATAAATATCAATTTGGCGTAAATGCGATAATGCACATCCTGTAAAAGCAAAGAATTCTTCTGCTGACGCTTATCTTCGATAAAGATAGACGACTTACCTGCAACTGCCCCCACCTCATTCCGCCTTATGGTAGTCCATTTAATAGGATTGAGTACCTCAATCTTTGTTACCTGCCAACGCATGGCATAGCGTTTAAACAATATCGCTTCAAAAATCGCACGTGCCGCCGATGGAGTAATGACATCATAACTCACACGCTCTACTTTCAACTCCGGACGAGTGAAGCAAGCCCAATCGCCCCACACCTCCAAACAATATTCTTTATCTGTATATTCCATATCATTCATTTTCTTTTTGATTGCTAATAAATCTTCCAGCTTCTTTTCATCTTCACAGACCAAAGGAACTAGGGTACAAATTGTACCCCAGTTTGGACTTTCAATTTTTCCTTCTTTGTCATATTCAGCTTTGTCTTTATATCATTAATATTTCCTCCAGCCAATGGTTGTCAAGGCTGAGCCCTGTGGCTTTATCGTACTGTGCCCTGTCTGTCAGTACATATATACCTTCCAATATTTCTTCGACAACCCCATAGCCATTTAGTTGCTTAAAGTCCTTTGAACGAACACCCACGGTAAATTGTGCCAATTGCTTCATCAAAGAGTAGGTACACCCTGATTCCTTCAACTTCTCCACAAGCTCCATGCTATTTTCCCAATTTACAATGATGCTTATACTATCATCATCAATCAACCGGAATGCTTCTGATGCTGTTTCAAAACATAATTCTGTTGGTTTGTAAAGCCAGTGCTTTATATCCTTTTTATCAAATGTATTTATCCTGCAATATAACTGACGAAAATATGCTGTCATTGTAGAAGGAGCAAACCAATCACTATTGGTTGGCAAATTCAGCCGCGCATAATTGGCATTTTTCATTGAAGGAGGAAGTGTTCTGCCTTCAGCGGCAAGACTGAACACGAATGTATGGCCCACCGCATTCTTTCCTTCACGATTACACCGCCCAGCCGCTTGCAATACAGAATCGAGCCCGGCCTCTTGACGAAACACGATTGGAAAATCTATATCCACACCGGCCTCCACGAGTTGGGTCGCAATAACCCTGACAACCGGCTGTGCCTCGTCCTTCAGCAAAACTTTTATTTTACCGATAGTTTCATTTACATGAGCAGGGCACATCATCCTCGACAGATGCAACTTCACTCCGTCATTAGGCAAACGGTCATATAATTCCTTGGCATCTTTACGGGTATTCACTATGCACAACACCTTATTATATCCCGATAACTTAACTACTATCTCGTCGTATGTCTTTCCCTCATCGTCTATTTCCAGTTTCACGCGGCGAAGTTCGTCGTGCAATGCAAATTCGGACGAAATGATTTCCTTGATATGCTCTATCCCCTTAAACCCGACTCTTGGATTTGTGCCTTCTATCAGACCGCTTAGCACTGGTTGGCTTGCCGTTGTAAACAATACCGATACCCCGAACATCTCTTGATATGCTTTCAATGCATCAACTATCGGTTGCAAGAAGTCTGTCGGCAACATCTGAACCTCATCCAGAACAATGACTGAATTTGCGATATTGTGCAGTTTGCGGCAATCAGACGGTTTATTGCTAAACATCGACTCAAAAAGCTGCACATTGGTAGTGACAATAATGGGATAATCCCAGTTCTCTGTGGCCAGTTTCGCTTTCTCTCGCTTTTCTTCATCCTTAATATCATCGGGATTGAAATTGCTATGATGCTCCAATACGTTTTCTTCCCCAAAGATTTTCTTCAAGAGTCCTGCCGTCTGCACAATGATACTGGTATATGGAATGGCAATGATGATGCGATTCATTGAATGACTTACAGCGTGTTTCATCGCCCATAACAGGGACGAGAAAGTTTTGCCACCTCCCGTGGGTACGGTAAGACTATAAAATCCCTTCTCGTCAGAAGAGGCCGCGCAACATTGTTCTTGCACCTGCCGACGGATGCGGTTCACCTTTGTGTCAGTGGCATTCGATTGCAAATTCTGCATAAATGCCTCCAGTTTAAGCAACAAGTCGGCAAGCGTAGCCGTACCTCCTCGCTTCTGCCACGACTCCACATCCATAAACCTCTCCGTATCGAGGCGATCTGCGTCTACAAGACAAGAAAAAAGCATACGAGACAAGTGATGAAGATGCCTCCTATCGACGTTTGACTTAGAAAAAGACGAATCTTTAAATTCTTGGAACAATAAAGGTTTGTTTATGCCAATGTCACTCTTACTTATTTCTTCGGGCAGTTGTTTCTCTTTCAAGATATTTTCCACATCCGTGTAATCATGCAACCCCGTATGATGAGAAACTATTTGATTGACAAGAAGATTTAGAACTTCCTTTCCCACAAATTCTTTTGCCAATATTCCACCCACAAAAGCATGAGTATGATTGTCATAGCACTTTTTATCATCTGTAGGCAGACCATTTACCTTGCGTATGTATTGCTGGAATGCCGCCCGTTCCTTGCCTTTGTCATGAAGCAGTCCAAGCGCCCTCCCCCAAGAAGAAAGTCCGAACTGGCTGGCAAAGGAGGCCGCCATTTTTGCGACCCCTTCCTGATGCTCATCATTGGATTGCATAATCCACTGCCCATTTTCTTTATCTTGATACAAATGGGATATCAAATATTTATCCATTATCATCTGATTAATAGAGCTTTTAAAGATTTAAAGGTTAACATGTAAGATAACTTTTTCTCATTTTATACAAATATCCATTTTAATCACTACTCTTTCGATAGTTATGTATTGTACAAATATAGAAGAAATACAACGGCAAGTTATCAAGAAAAAATCAAACTGCCAAGAAAAGGAAAAGAAATATAACCTGTGTAGCACGAAAATATGATATGTATTAGGAAAAGAGTCCTAATCGAGAGTACCTAAAATAGCGGAGCGCAATTTGTACAAATTGCGCTCCGCTCCATACTCTATTGTTACTTTATTACAATTATCCCTCCCGCCGAATGCGAAGCATACTCCGGAGCATACGCACACTGTATTGTGGCTAGCCCCGTTTCGTATATTCCGCCACGGGCTATGCGATAACTGTGCTCCAAGACATAAACGCCTTTGCCCAAATGGTCGAAGAAGAAATTGGTTACGGCATCTTCCACTTCTGCATAATAACCGAGGCCATTACTCCAACGATAACCGGAAAGCGAGCCTATAGGTTCAAAGCAGGCACCCCGCTGGTCTTTCAACTGAACAAAATCCATAGTACGGTCCAAGTGGATAGTCAAACGGGCCACTATTTTATCACCGACGGATAATACGGTCCCTTCCGTAACCGGTTGCAAGGACTTGCTACCACCGGCCGATATACGCTCTACATAAAGTTTCTTCTCTACATTCAATTCACCCCCCTGCTGCTTTACATCAGATATGGGTGACAGATACTGGGCATAAACAGCTCCCCAGGCAATGCCTGCATCCCGTTTCTCTACGGTGACGGTTTTAGCTTTCAGCTCCGGACTTCCTTGAGCGAAGGTTTCCTTGACATAACCCAAACCCGGGATTATGGTCTTTGTAGGCGACAATGTTTCCAAAACTTCGTTGCCTAACGTAATACGTACGTCTCCCCGGCTTTCCAGCAGGTTAGTGCCTTGACAAAGCAATGCATAAACAGCATCAGCCGTTGCAACCGGAGAATTCCAACTGGTAGTCTGCTTCTGTTTCAGCAGCCAGAGTTTCATTTCCTCCACCAAAGCATCGTTGCCACCTGCCATACGCAGGGCTTCCATTACTTCCACATGGGCAGGGATGGGCAGCATACCCCAGTTATACGGATTTGCTTGGAAAGCAAAGTATGCACCCAGTTCATCCGTCTGTACCAGATGTTCCTTGAGGGAAGCGATGAATTCATTCGCCTCGGCTGTACGCCCTACTGCTTTCAGGATGATGGCAGACTGCGCCTTGCTGCTCATGGTTCCATCTTTAAGATTAGCACCTACTTTTGATAGGAAATAGCGGTAAGCCGCTTGATTGTCTGCCGGCACTTGTTCGCCGCTAAGGGCTATCAGATACAGATATGTCATTGTCGATTCGGAGTTGGCAGTAATTCTGGCGCCATTTTTTTCCGCTTTACGGATATTGCGATACTCTTCCAAAGCCTGCCGATTCAAATAGCCGAAAGCTTTCTGCCGCATGGCGGCAACTTCTTCAGGCAGTTCATTTTTCGTCAGCAGAGGAAGACGAACAAGTAATTCTGTAATATAGCCAGTTATATAGCGGCTACCGGACATTCCCTTATACCAGCTCCATCCACCGTCTTCACCCTGCAATTCTTTCAATTTGGTAAAAGCGGAAAGATTGCGGTTATTCAGTTGGTTGATATCAAACAACGTGGCAATACGTGCCTGCTGTTCGGCTTCAGTAGTAGCTTCCAGTACCCACGGAGACTCGCTGAGCAGGATATTCTTCACATCCTGATTCTTCTCCAACTGGCTGAGGAAGGTTTCTTTCGTGCCACCGGCAGCCTTCCAACTGTCAAATACAGTCTTAATGCGGGGCTGGCTGTTGGCAATGAAGCCTGCCAGACTATTGGCATACCAAGCTGTAGCCCAAGAAATGGCATTATCATTGGCAGGCAGGCTCAATGCCGGCAACGCTTGTACAGCATACCAAGCCGGATTCCCGGTAAATTCTACAGTCAGACGACGGTCTGTCGCTGTACGGCTATTACGGTTGAAAAGGCTGTCTAATGAGAACGTACGGGTTTCCTCGCCACGGATAGGCATAGCAAGCGTTTCTGTAATATACTCCTTATTACTTAATACGGGCAACAGATGCTGCTCGCCATCGCTAAACGTACCTCCATCGGCAACCATACGAATACCAAGCAAATCATAGCGGTCGGACACTTCGAAATGGAAGTTGACAGCAGTATTTCTTCCTGCTTCTACCAAGAATTTCTGACGTTGAGTAGCAATAACTTTCTCCGTCATAGGGTCGAACAGTGTGAATACTGCTGTTCCTTTCACCGCTTTACCCGTCAGATTGGCTATTGTTCCGGCTATCTGCGTTTTATCTCCAACGCGGACAAACCGAGGCATATTCGGAGTCAGCATAAACTCCTTGGCAGTTACAACGGAAGCATCCAACATCCCAGTCAGCATATCCTTAGTATGTGAGTAACCACGGAAATTCCAACAAGTCAAGCTCTGCGGCATCGTAAAAGAAAACGCAAGCTCCCCTTGTTCGTTTGTACGAAGTTGAGGATAAAAAAAGGCTGTTTCGGCAAAGTTGGTGCGAAGCCCCTCAATAGGTTGCAAGGCCTCGCCAACCGGTATCGTTTCCGATTCAAAAACAACATCTTCCACTACTTGTGCAGGAACATATTTTACTTCAACGGCATTCCCAGATTCTGCTTTGGAAGCAAGCATTGGCTGGTTGGCACCACGTATTCTAAGATTACCGGTCAAAGAGCCATTCCGGGTAGTCCCATATCCCACAACACTTACTTCTTCCAAAAGCGCATTGTCTTCCACCATCACTATCCGCATCCTTCCATCCATATAAGGAGAACAGAAGTGGTCAAACGACCACACCGGAACTCTCCAAGCCTTCAACGGGAAATAAATGGAGAAGTAATTGCTATTATAACGGCTCGCACCACGGAATGCTCCATACAGATTATCCGGATAGAAGACCCGTAGTATCTGGTTACTCTTATAAATCTTATCCAGTGAAGCGTCGTACATCGTAGCCAGCATTTCAGCCGCAGCAGGCATACCTTGAGGCGTCTTTATGACGAGCTTCCACTCTTCCTCTTGTCCGGGATGCAAACGGTCACGGAACACTTCCCATTTCATGCCGAGAGCACGTTCAAGCTGCCGCTTCTTCAGTTCAACCTGATGGCTATACATCTCACCATCTTTCACAAAACTGAAAAGAACGGTGATTCCCTTGCCATATGCTTCCTTATAAGGGAATTCCATACGAATAATAGTATCATTCAACTGCAACACACGGCTTTCAATGCGTTTTCTCTCACAAAATACATCCATCAGCACATATGCATCCCGATAAGAAGTCCCCAACAGAAAAGCGGCAGGGTGCTGTACATCAAATTCCTCATTTTCTTTATAATAAAAGAAATCTGTAAACGCAGCCGGACGCTTGTCACTCTTTGAAAAGAGCATGAAACTGTCACTGCCATATGCCCCATTATTCTCTTCACGTCCCAAACTATCACGTACAGAAAGTTTCAAGCGATAGTTACCTGAAGGAAGCTTGTTCCAAGCCGAAAAATCCTGGAGCCGATTGGCTGTGAAGGTACCCTCCAATACAACATCATCCAAGGGTTCAGAACCTGCAATATTCCTTGCCCCATTTTGTTCTGCAAATGGATAAAGGCAATAGGAACCTTCAATGTGCTGAGGAATATTCATTACATTATTCACTCCAAAAGTGAAAAGCATACTGTCTTCCTTACAAACATATTGAGGCAAGCGAATATCAAAGGAATAAGCCTTAGGACCTGCCAACAAGTTATACGAAGCGGATTGCGTTTCACCGGCCTCATCCGTCACCACCGCCTCCACATGATAAGTATACACACTCCCATACCCGTCTGTATCTACAGCCGGAGCTTCCAAAGTCAAGGGTATGGAAAAATCCGCGCTGGTATCCAATTGTATGGTGTCAGACAATAATGGTTTATCAGCATTGCTCCAATAACCAGGTCTCGGATTCCGGCGAGTCACCGTATATGCCAATGGCACATCCTGCACCATCATGCCATTGAAGGCCTTGACATTTCCTTTCAACACAACCTTGTCACCCAGCCGATAAGCTTCCGAAACCGGAGTGAAGGCAATCTCGAACGTAGGTCGCTTGTACTCCTCTACCCTAAAAGTGACGGTAGATTGAGGCTCTTTGGTTCGTATGCTGAACATGCCATTCAGGCAAGCTGCCGGAAGTACAAACTCCGTAGCAAAAGAGCCGAAATCATTGGTCCGCCCCTTCCTGGTGGCAAGTTCCTTGCGGTTGGCATCCAACAAGACAAGCTCATAATCAACTCCTTGTAGTACCTGGGCGCTATCACTATTCTGCTTGTAAGCTATCCCTTTTACATGAACGGTCTGCCCGGGACGATAAAGCGAACGGTCTGTCAGCAATGCCATCTGCCTCCAATCTGTATCCTTAATACCGTAATAAGGATGATTCATATAAACGTTCTGCGGCATCATGGCTGTGTCTCTGCCTTTACGCGCCACATAACTTCGGATTTCACTCTGCCAGGGTAATACAGCTTTCCCCCCGGCATCAGTCAGTACCTCTGCCATCGCTTTTCTATTCTTCTCATCATAAAAAGAGTAGAAACTCACCTTGGCACCAGCAATCGGCTGTCCACTACGGGCATCCAATGTAGCCACTTCCATACGGTTGTCACCCAAATCCAATGTCAGCACCTTGAAGCGGGTAGATACCAGAAATTTATCATCTGTACGGGCCGTTTCAGTATCAGGTACTATTTGAAGAATATAGACTCCCGTTTCCCGAGGAATCATGAACTTAAATACAGTGTCCGAGGCAAGATAAGGGACATCTTCAGGCAATTTATCCTTGCCTGGCAACGGCTTTAAGCCAAAATGCGTGGAAGAAAACTTCCGGGCATACTTTCTATAAGTATCTTTATTTATACCATGGTCCATCCAAGGTACTTCACTTAAAGTAGTGGTATATAAGTTGAGAGTAAAGCCCTCGACATTACGATAATGCAGCCTCATATTCACCGAATCGCCGGGATAACCGCTTTCATTCATAGTCAGAATGAGTTCAGGCTGTAAAATCTGTTCACGGATATTTTTCAACTCATTGATACGCTTATACGCAGGATAGCGCTTCAAGCCTTCTTCACAGACTTTTAGAGCCTCATCAGCGCGTTTCGGTTCCAAACGGCGCAGGTGGTTGGCTTTATGAATGTAAACCTCGGCACAAACCTCTCGTGAACCGTATTCCTTTATCAATTTATTCAAAACCTCAAGATATTCCCGATTAGCCTTTTCCTGACGCATTCGGAAAGTAGGATAAGGCTGCTGGCTGATACCACCGGTCAACTTCCAGTTCCAATAATCAAGAGAACAGAGCAACATAGCATCTTCCGAACCGGCACGATGGCGATAAGCATTCATCATATCCAGATAAATCCTTTCGATACGGGACTGTACCAAAGAATCCACGGTGAAACCATCCAGCTGCCGATAAGCATCAACAGCACGGCTTACCAATAGATGGTACATATCGTGCCCATAGAACCGGCTACCGTCTTCCAACACCACAAAAGGCACATATTGTTCTGCAGATGTATTGAGCAAGCGGATGGAATCCTGCAAGGATGCACGGTTACACCTATCTATTTTATCCACAAACTGGCTGATACTCCACTCACGGATATCTTCTGGAACCTCGTCAACAGTCAGTAAAGTACGTGACAGCAAGACACGGCGATTCTTCCGCATCAAGTCAGCATATTCATATGCCAACAAAGAATGTAGAATAGCCTTGTTCACCGGATTCCTCTCCGATTGTGCCCAAGATTCCATATATTTCAGACTGGAGTAAAGGCTGTCCGGAGTCAGCCCCTCTTGATAAGTCTCCCTACAAATGTAGGCTTTCAACATTTGCGGAGCATTCTGCTCTTGCCGACCTTTCCGATAGATTTCATCAGCCAGTTTTATCACTGTTTGAGGCAGGCTTTTCTTTTGAGCCTGCTCCACCTGCTTCCACAACTTATCGTACGTCTGCGCATACAATGCCGAAGCCCCAAATGTAACCAGCAGCAACAATATGCTACAAATTCTTTGAATTACTCTCATAATTATTCGTTTGTTAGTCTTTGTATTAATAACAAAGGAAGTGAATAAAGTTCAAACAAATGTACTTTTGGACATAAAAAATCTTATTCTACTCCTACAAAAAAACAAGGGATATGTTTTGCAAACATATCCCTTGTGCTATACTTAAATGTTAGTGTACTCACATTTGGAGGCTATAATATCTCATTGCCTCCATCCAATTCTTACCAGCTGCGGTAAGAATGTGCTTAAATGAATTTGCAATCTTCTTTTTCATAATCTTAAAAAATTAAACTAATACCTGAAAACTAAAATTCAATACTTCACGAAAGGGGGGGGAATGCTTAAAGCATTACGTAACCCCAAATGTTCTTATCGGCTTCGCCGACATGCTTAAAAAAACTCTTTAACATTTTCATTTTGTTATCCTCCTAAAATCAATCTTGTTATCCTTAAAAAATCTACTAGTTTTCTATTGTTTTCATGTTTTACAACACAAAAATAGAGCCTTTGTTCAAGATAACAAGCAAAAAACGGATAGAAAACATGTTTTATAACACATTTCTTGACTTAGGTCAATTTTTAGGGAGAAAGTGCAAGGATATTGACATACCATTGTAATAAGTCTGGGACATTCTGGCAGAAAGAGGACAAACTGTCACAGACAAAAAAGGCAGGATACTTAATAAAGCACCCTGCCCCTATTCATTACATAAAGTATTCTCTACTTTTCAGGAGTCTGCTCCAATGTAGCCACCAAGAAATCATAGAACTTGGAAACAGTAGGAATTAACGCACGCTCGTCCGGTGAATGCGGAGAACGCAAAGTGGGACCGAAAGAAATCATATCGAGTCCTGGACAATTGGCACCAATAATACCGCATTCCAGACCTGCGTGAATAACCTTCACGGCAGGTTCCACACCAAACTGCTGCTTATAGGACGCTTTCATCGCTTTCAGAATCGGAGAATCGACATTCGGCTGCCAACCGGAGTAACCGCCTGTCATCTCCACCTTCATCCCTGCCATAG
>OGJW01000200.1_pt1 | contig 18457 bp, 17 predicted proteins | sample 1572361 | NCBI WGS metagenome assembly OGJW01 (sample SAMEA2582078, study PRJEB24529) | metagenome | biome: Human gut stool | place: China | collected 2011 | reverse complement strand
ACAAGAACACTCGTTTCAATTAACATTTAAAATAAAATCATTTTGCAAAATTGCCGAAGTAAAGAAGAAGCACGCCGATTGCACAGCCGATTGCATTTACTGTTGAGAATACAACGCAGATTTTCTTTTCTTTCCAGCCGCACATTTCAAAATGGTGATGAATAGGTGCCATTTTGAATATGCGCTTACCGTGTGTGATTTTAAAATATCCTATTTGGATAATATCACTCATAGTTTCACAAACATAAACAATACCGATTGGAAGAAGAATAATCGGGCATTTGCAAAGATAACCGAGAGCTACAACCATTCCGCCGAGGAACAGCGAACCTGTATCACCCATAAAGGTTTTAGCAGGATTCCAATTCCAGCAAAGGCAACCGAGAACTCCGCATAAAAGTGCGCCTGCAAAAATATTAAGGCCTGCAAAACCCTGAATATAGCTTATAACAATAAACGCAATTGCAACGGTAGTTGTTACACTTGAGCAAAGTCCGTCAATACCGTCTGTAAGATTAACCGAATTGACACAGCCATATATAATAAACAGAGATAAAATCCAAAATACAATTGCCGTAAATATATTTTTTTCAAAATTTACTGTACCGATAAAAGGAATATACCAGCTTGTATTATGTGATACCCAAAGAGTAGTGATATATCCTAAAGTAACAATAAGTTGACCGAGTGTTTTTTGCTTTGGTGAAAGGCCCTCATTTCTTTTAAGCTTAATTTTAGTGAAATCATCAATAAAGCCTACAAGGCCGCAGCCGAGAGCTAAAAGAAGCCCACCGAAAAGAAGAACCAATTCACGACCATTCATAATTGAAGAATAATCACTTTCAAGTTCTCCGCCTGAAAGATAATAGATTAAAGCAGTAATTCCAAATGAAAGAACTATGCCGATAATAAACATAATTCCGCCCATATTAGGTGTACCCTGCTTTGATTTATGCCAGCTTGGGCCTATATCAAGAATTGTTTGCCCAAATTTTAATTTGCGAAGCCACGGAATTATTACAAATCCAAGGCCTGCGGTTACACCGAAAGCTATTATTACACTGATTATTAAAGCAATTGTACTGTTCATTTATTTTTCCCACCTGTTGTACACATTATTTATTACATCCTCAAGCTTCATACCTCTTGACGCTTTAAATATAACTGCGTCACCCTTGTGTACAAGCTCAAAAAGTTTGTTTGAAAGTTCATCTTTATTATCAAAATAAAAGGCATTTTTCATACCGTTTTGCTGAGCACCGTCAACGATGTACTTTGCGTCATCACCGTAAGCCAAAAGGTAATCTATATTATTATCGGCAACCATTTTGCCGACATCTGAGTGTGCTTTTTTTGAAAAATCGCCGAGTTCAAGCATATCACCCAAAACAGCAATTCTTTTATTTCCATTTATTTGAATACAAGGCCAAGAAGGAAGGCTTTGAGCAGATCGCGGCACTGTTCCTCAAAACCGCTGATAATGAGAAGGAACACGCCAAGCTGTGGTTCAAAGAGCTGAACGGCATTGGCGACACTGCCGAAAATCTTCTCGCCGCCGCTGAGGGTGAGAACTACGAGTGGACGGATATGTACGATGGCTTTGCCAAAACTGCCGATGAGGAAGGTTTCCATGAGCTGGCCCAGCGTTTCCGCCTGGTCGCCGCCATTGAAAAGCATCACGAGGAGCGCTACCGTGCCCTGCTGCACAATGTGGAGATGGCGGAGGTCTTCGCCAAGAGCGAGGTCAAGGTGTGGGAGTGCCGCAACTGCGGTCACATCGTCGTGGGCGAGAAGGCCCCGGAGGTTTGCCCCACCTGCAACCATCCCCAGAGCTATTTTGAAATTCACGCAGAAAACTATTAAAGAAAGAAAAGGAGAATTATCATGGAGCAGAAGTTTTACATTTGCAAGCATTGCGGTAACATCATTGCCAAAGTTAAGGACGCAGGCGTCCCTGTTGTCTGCTGCGGCGAGCCGATGAGCGAGATCGTTCCCGGCACCACCGACGCTGCCGTGGAGAAGCACGTCCCTGTCTGGACGGTGGAAAACGGCATCGTCCATGTCAAGGTCGGCTCCGTAGAGCACCCCATGCTGCCGGAGCACTACATCGAATGGGTATCTCTCCAGACCAAGCAGGGCAATCAGCGTAAGGAACTGCATCCCGGCGAAAAGCCGGAGGTCTGCTTCGCTCTCTGCGAGGGCGATGAGGTCGAGGCGGTCTACGCCTACTGCAACCTCCACAGTCTGTGGAAAGCGTAATTCACCTTCTTAAAATCCGGTGCTTCAAAAGCACCGGATTTTTTTATCAATGTAACCTCGTCACAGAAAAAGACTTTGCCCTGCGGTATGATAAAGCCATAATCAATAAACAAGAAAGAGGTGGCGAACATGAAAATCAAGCTCAATCCCGATCAGGAGATTGTCAATATGAAAAGGAATATGGCTTTTCGCTGAATGGAAAGCGAAGCTGACCCGGGCTGGGGCGGTCTGTAATAAAGCGATATTTTTTTGAAACTATCTTGACAAAATTTATCAAGATTGATATGATGGTATTAACAAGCAAGCGAAAAGAGGATGTGGAGCATGATCATCACCAAAGAGACGGACTACGCGCTGCGCATTTTGCGGGTGCTGCTGGACGGGGAGAAGCATTCGGTGGCCGAGATGTCGGAAACGGAATTGATCCCCAATCAGTTTGCCTACCAGATTCTGCGCAAGCTCTCCGCCGGCAATTTGGTGCGGGTGAGCCGCGGCGCTCTCGGCGGCTGCGAGCTGTCCTGCGATCTGGACGCGACCTCCCTCTACGATCTCATGGGGGTCGTGGGGGAGCGTGGCATCCTGTGCGCCTGCATGGAGCCGGGATATGAATGCCGCTGGCAGGACAAGCATGGGCGGTGCACCATCCACTGTCAGCTGGCGGCCTTGCAGCAAAAGCAGGACGAGGCGTTCCGTGCCGTGAGCCTGCGCAGGCTGCTGACCGGCGGATCCGATCCCCAAGATACAAGCAAGCTGTAAAATTTTAAAAGGAGGTACCCGTATGCTGTTTCAAACCACGTCGGCGCACGAAGAGCTGCGCGCGAAGATCCGGAGTTTTGCGGAGGAGGAGATCAAGCCCCTCGCATTTTTAATGGATCAGAACAATGAGTTTCCCGAGGAGGCTGTCAAGAAGCTGGGTAAGCTGGGCTGGATGGGCATTCCCTACCCCAAGGAGTACGGCGGTGCCGGTCTTGATGCCCTGAGCTACGCCATCGCGGTGGAGGAGCTGGCCCGTGTGGACGGCGGCACGGGCGTAATCCTCTCCGCCCACGTCTCCCTCGGCTCATGGCCCATTTTCGCCTATGGCACCGAGGAGCAGAAGAAGAAATATCTGGTTCCGCTGGCCAAGGGCGAGAAGATCGGAGCCTTCGGCCTTACGGAGACCAACGCCGGATCCGACGCCGGCGGCACGGAGACCACGGCGCTGGATAAGGGGGACTACTACCTCCTCAACGGCGGCAAGATCTTCATTACCAACGCCCCTAAGGCGGACACCTATGTGGTTTTCGCCGTCACCACGCCGGACATCGGCACCCGGGGCATCTCCGCTTTCATCGTGGAGAAGGGCTGGAAGGGCTTTGAGTTCGGCGACCACTATGACAAGATGGGTATTCGCTCCTCCTCCACGGCGGAGCTGATCTTCAACGACGTGAAGGTTCCCAAGGAAAACCTATTGGGCAAGGAGGGCGAGGGCTTCAAGATTGCCATGTCCACGCTGGACGGCGGACGCATCGGCATCGCCGCGCAGGCGCTGGGCATCGCCCAGGGCGCGTTTGAGCACGCGTTGAGCTATTCCAAGGAGCGCGTCCAGTTCGGCAAGCCCATCGCGGCCCAGCAGAGCATCGCCTTCAAGCTGGCGGATATGGCAACCAAGCTGCGCTGCGCCCGGTTCCTCATCTACTCCGCGGCGGAGCTGAAGGAGCAGCACGCGCCTTACGGCATGGAGTCCGCCATGGCGAAGATGTACGCCTCGGACATCGCGCTGGAGGTCACCAACGATGCCTTGCAGATCCACGGCGGCAGCGGCTACCTCAAGGGCATGGAGGTGGAACGGGCCTACCGCGACGCCAAGATCACCACCCTCTACGAGGGCACTAACGAGATCCAGCGGGTGGTCATCGCCTCTCATCTGTTGGGCAGGCTGGGCAAGAGCTCCGGCGGCGAGAGCCGTTCGGCGGCCAAGAAACCCGCGCCCATCACCGGCATTCGCAAAAAGACCATCTTCCGGGAGGGGGATGCTGCCCAGCAGGTGGCCGACCTTGTGGCGGCGCTGAAGAAGGATGGTCACGACTTCTCCGTGGGCATCCCTATGGATACGCCCATCCCGCAGGCGGAGCGGGTGGTCTCCGCGGGCAAGGGCATCGGGGAGAAAAAGAACATGAAACTGGTAGAGTCGCTGGCCAAGGCCGCCGGCGCGGCCATCGGTTCTTCCCGCCCTGTGGCGGAGACTCTCAAATATCTGCCGCTGAACCGCTATGTGGGTATGTCCGGTCAGAAGTTCACCGGCAATCTGTACATCGCCTGCGGCATCTCCGGCGCATCCCAGCACCTTAAGGGCATCAAGGACGCCTCCACCATCGTGGCCATCAATAAGAACGGTAACGCGCCTATCTTCAAGAACTGCGACTACGGCATCGTGGGCGATGTGGAGGAGATCCTGCCCCTGCTCACTGCCGCGCTGGATAGCGGCGAAAAGATGCCCGCGCCGCCCATGGTAAAGATGAAGCGGCCCACGCCGCCGAAGCCCGCCCCCATCGGCGACCGCTACGTCTGCAGCGGCTGCGGCTACGAGTATGTGCCGGAGTTGGGCGACGAGGACGGCGAGATCGCGCCCGGTACGCTCTTTGAGCAGCTTCCCGCCGAGTGGGTGTGTCCCGAGTGCGCGGAGACGAAGGATCAATTTGTAAAGGCTTGAGGCCGTGAAGGAGGCAAGATAAGATGTATTGCGTGCGTAAAGTAACGAACGACCTCTACTGGGTGGGCGCCAACGACCATCGCCTGGCCCTGTTTGAAAACTGCTTTCCCATTCCCCGGGGCGTAAGCTACAACGCCTACTGCCTGCTGGATGAAAAGACGGTGCTCTTTGACACGGTGGACTGGTCTGCCTGCCGCCAGCTTTTGGAAAATCTGGCGTATGTGCTGGATGGCCGCGAGCTGGACTACCTGCTGGTCAACCATCTGGAGCCGGATCACGCCGCCTGCATCGAGGAGATCCTGCTGCGCCATCCCAAGGTGAAACTGATCTCCAACGAGAAGGCATTCATGCTCATGCGGCAGTTCGGCTTCCATGTGGACGGACATGAGTGCATCGAGGTGAAGGAGGGCGACACCTTCTCCTTCGGCAAGCACACCGTCACCTTTGTGGGCGCGCCTATGGTTCACTGGCCGGAGGCCATGGTGACCCTCGACGTCACCGACGGCGTCCTCTTTTCCGCCGACGCCTTCGGCACCTTCGGCGCGCTGGACGGCAAGCTGTTCGCCGACGAGGTGGACTTCGAGCGGGACTGGCTGGACGACGCCCGTCGCTACCTTACCAACATCGTGGGCAAGTACGGCCCCCACATCCAGCTCCTGCTGAAAAAGGCCGGCGGCGTTTTGGATCAGATCAAGTACATCTGCCCGCTCCACGGCCCCGTGTGGCGCAAGGATCTGGGCTGGTTCATTGAAAAGTACGACACATGGAGCCGCTATGCCCCTGAGACCCAGGGCGTGCTCATCGTCTACGCCTCTATGTACGGCAACACGGAGAACGCGGCGCAGGCGCTGGCGACGTCGCTCTGCGATAAGGGCATGAGCAAGGTGGCGATGTACGATGTGTCCTCCACTCATGTCTCCCAGCTGATCTCCGAGGCGTTTAAGTACAGTCACATTGTCCTGGCCTCTGTGACCTACAACCTCGGCATCTACCCTGCCATGCATGACTTCCTCATGGATATGAAGGCACTGAATCTGCAAAACCGCACCTTTGCCATCATTGAAAACGGCTCATGGGCGGTGAAGTCCGGTGATCTCATGCAGAAATTCGTCAACGATGAGCTTAAGAACATGACGGTGCTCAACGAGCGGCTCAGCCTCGCCTCGTCCATGGGCACGGACAAGCGCACTGAGCTGGAAGCACTGGCGGACGCCATTCTGGAATCTATGAAGTAACTGGCAGGAAAGCCAAAACCAAGACAACAGACAACAAACAGCCCCACCGCGTCGGCGGCAGAAAAACCGGCTTTCAAAAACAGAGCGGGCAAGCGTGATACTGCGCTTGCCCGCTCTTTGCCCAAAAGGACATGAGAAGTGACCGGAGAAGATGAGAGGATCGAAATGGAGATCAGAAAACGAAACGGGGAGTCTGTTCCCTTTCAACAGGAGAAAATTTTCAACGCCATGAAAAAGGCGTTTGACGGACAGGGCAAGGAGATCGGGAGCAGAGAGATGGATGAGATCCTCGCCACCGTTCTCAACAATCTCTCCGTCACAGTGCCGCTCACCGTAGAACGTGTGCAGGACGAGGTGGAGCGAACGCTCATGGAGCGCGGACACTATGAGGTGGCCAAGGCGTACATCCTCTACCGCGAAAAGCGGTCTGCGCTGCGCCGTGTCCGGCATACCATCGCGCGGACGGTGGGGGATGACTCGCTTGACGAGGTGCTGCGCCGCATCCAGATGGATTTTACCGAGGAAGTCTACTCCCTCGCGGCGCTTCAAATGAAGTTTGAGAGTTTCTGTCGCCTGGGCATGACGGAGGATGAGCGGGCTGAGGCACTGACCAAGGCGGCGGTAGAGCTGACTACGGCAGAGGCACCCAAGTGGGAGTTCATCGCGGCGCGGCTTCTGAACCACTCCTTTCGCTGTCGCAACGCACAGGAATGGGAGGGGCGCGGCGTCTGCGACCTCTATGGCAAGCTTCGCTATCTGACGGATAAGGGACTCTACGGTGACTATATCCTTGCCCACTATACCCACGAGGAGATTGCCATGGCGGAGGACTTTCTCTGCCCGGAACGGGACGAGCTGTTCACCTACTCCGGCCTTGACCTGCTGCTCAAACGCTATGTGATCCAGTCACGCAGCCGCGTGCCGCTGGAAACACCGCAGGAGATGTTTTTGGGTATCGCGCTGCATCTTGCTATGAACGAAGGCTCTGACCGCATGGGGTGGGTAAAACGCTTTTACGATATGCTCAGCCGTATGGAGGTCACGATGGCGACACCTACCATGTCCAACGCACGAAAGCCCTACCATCAGCTTTCAAGCTGCTTTGTGGACACTGTGCCGGACAGTCTGGACGGCATCTACCGCTCGCTGGACAACTTCGCAAAGGTCTCTAAATTCGGCGGTGGAATGGGGATGTACTTCGGTAAGGTGCGCGCTGCAGGCAGCACCATCCGCGGCTTTCAAGGGGCGGCGGGCGGTGTTATCCGCTGGATCCGGCTGGTCAACGACACCGCCGTGGCGGTGGATCAGTTGGGGATGCGGCAGGGCGCTGTGGCGGTTTACTTAGACGCATGGCACCGGGATCTGCCGGAATTCCTTCAACTGCGCACCAACAACGGCGACGACCGCATGAAGGCACATGATGTGTTTCCCGCCGTGTGCTATCCGGATCTCTTCTGGCGACTGGCGGAGGAGAACATAGACGCGCCGTGGCATCTCATGTGTCCGCATGAGATCCTCACGGTCAAGGGCTACGCACTGGAGGATTACTGGGGTACAGAATGGGAGAAGCGGTATCTGGACTGCGTCAATGACCCGCGCATCGAAAAGCGCAGCGTCACCGTCAAGGACATCGTGCGGCTGGTGCTTCGCTCGGCAGTGGAGACCGGCACGCCCTTCGCTTTCAATCGAGACAGTGTAAATCATATGAACCCAAACGGCCACACGGGAATGATCTATTGCTCCAATCTCTGTACGGAGATCGCGCAGAACATGGCGCCCATCGAGCACATCAGCACTGAGGTGCACACGGAGAACGGCGACACAATAGTGGTGACGGCCACACGCCCAGGTGAGTTTGTGGTCTGCAATCTGGCGAGTCTGTCTCTCGGTAATCTGCCGGTGGAGGACGAGGCCTATATGGAACGCACGGTGGAAACGGCCATCCGCGCACTGGATAATGTGATCGACCTCAACTTCTACCCGTTGGAATACGCGCGGCTTACCAATCAGAAGTACCGCAGCATCGGCCTGGGCGTCAGCGGCTACCACCACATGCTGGCAAAGCGCGGCATCCACTGGGAGAGCGATGAGCACCTTGCCTTCACCGACGCAGTGTTCGAGCTCATCAACTACGCCGCCGTCAAGGCGGACACAGCACTGGCACGGGAAAAGGGTCGTTACGCGCTCTTTGAGGGCAGCGACTGGCAGACGGGCGCGTATTTTGAAAAGCGGGGTTATACCTCCGAAAAGTGGCGGGCGCTTGCGAAAACGGTAGCGGTGCAGGGAATGCGCAACGCCTATCTGCTGGCGGTCGCACCGACCTCCAGCACATCTATCCTCTCCGGCACGTCGGCGGGCATAGATCCAATTATGAAGAAATTCTTTTTAGAGGAAAAAAAGGGCAGCATGCTGCCCCGCGTTGCTCCGGAGCTTTCTATGGACACATGGTGGTACTATAAGGCAGCGCATCTGATCGACCAAAGCTGGTCGGTACGCGCCGCGGGCCTTCGCCAGAGACATATTGACCAGGCGCAGAGCATGAATCTCTATATCACCAACGACTATTCCATGCGTCAGGTGCTCAGACTGTATTTGGAGGCGTGGAGGGCCGGCGTCAAGACCATTTACTATGTCCGCAGCAAGGCCCTTGAGGTCGAGACCTGCGAAAGCTGCTCGTCATAAGGAGGATAGCATGACGGAACTGAAGAAAAAGCCCCTCTTTAACCCGGAGGGCGACCCTGATGTGCGCCTGCGGCGCATGATCGGCGGCAATACCACCAACCTCAATGACTTCAACAATATGAAGTACGCTTGGGTCAGCGACTGGTACCGGCAGGCCATGAACAACTTTTGGATCCCTGAGGAGATCAATCTCTCGCAGGATGTGAAGGACTATCCCCGCCTGCTGTCAGCCGAGCGCAGCGCCTACGATAAAATTCTGAGTTTTCTTGTCTTTTTGGATTCCATTCAGACAGCGAACCTGCCTAATATCGGCGCCTACATTACCGCCAACGAGGTCAATCTCTGCCTGTCCATTCAGGCGTTTCAGGAGTGTGTCCACTCACAGAGCTACAGCTATATGCTCGACACCATCTGTTCCCCCGTGGAGCGCAATGACATCCTCTACCAATGGAAAACGGACGAGCATCTGCTGCGCCGCAACACCTTCATTGGGGACTGCTACAACGAGTTTCAGGAGCGGAAGGACGCTCCCACGCTGCTGCGCGTGATGATGGCAAACTATATTTTGGAGGGCATCTATTTTTACAGCGGCTTTATGTTCTTCTACAATCTCTCCCGAAACGGGAAGATGCCCGGCTCGGCGCAGGAGATTCGCTACATAAACCGCGATGAGAACACGCACTTGTGGCTGTTCCGCAATATCATCACGGAGCTGCAAAAGGAGCAGCCGGAGTTGTTCACCGCCGAGAGCGTACAAGCGCTGCGCGAGATGATGCGTGAGGGCGTGGAGCAGGAGATCGCATGGGGGCATTATGTAATCGGCGACGACATCCCGGGGCTGAACCGGCAGATGATCAGCGATTACATCCGCTATCTCGGCAACCTCCGCTGGACGAGCCTTGGCTATCCCGCATTGTATCCAGGCTTTGAGAGCGAACCGGAGAGCATGGAATGGGTCAGCCAGTACGCCGACGCCAACATGGTCAAGACCGATTTCTTTGAGGCACGCAGTACCGCCTACGCCAAGAGCACCGCACTGATAGACGATTTATAAGAAAACCAAAGACATCAGAATAGGAGATACTACTATGAATTACAGCGCTATGATTCAAAATCGCAGATCCGTTCACGCATTCCGCGAAAAGGAAGTTCCGAGCGAGGCTATCGGCCAGCTCCGATCCTACTATGAAAAGACCTGCCCCCGTCTTGTCCCGGAGATTGCAACGGAGTTGATCGTCTTGGACAAGGATGCACAGCCGGCGCTGGAGAGCTCAGCGGGCTATAATCAATTTCTCATCGGAGCACCGCACTACCTGCTCCTTATGTCTGCCCCGCATTCCTATGCGGCCATCAACGCCGGCTACATGATGGAAGATCTCGTCCTCAAGCTGACTGAGTTGGACATTGACACCTGCTGGATGACCTTCACCGACAGCGACAAAATCAAAAAGGCACTGTCTCTCGCCACCCCGTTAGAGGTGGCGGCAATCGTTGCCTTTGGCTACGGGGAAAAGACCGCAAAAAAGCTGCGGCTGAATATCCTAAGTATGTCTCAGATTGATGTGCGGGCCGAGCAGCAGTACTACGCGCCCAAAAAGGGCGTGCACGATTTGGTTCACATGGGGAGCTGGAGCAACAAGTCTGGGCTTGACGAGATGATGGACTTCTACGACGATATGCTCTGGCAGTCCATCTACGCCGCTTCGCTCTCCCCCAGCTATCTCAACCGTCAGCCCTATGGCTTCCTTGTGCAGGACCACAGCATCTATTTGGTGCAGCAGGAGGATGCCTACACCGATAATTTGGATGCCGCATTGGATCTCGGTATTGTCATGCTCCACTTCTCCGCCGTCGCCTCCCAGTGGGCGGGGCAGGTACGCTGGGAACTTTCACCTGCTGCGCCCGACGGCCTGCCGGAAGGACTTCGCTCCGCTGCGGTGTACCACATGTAACGACTCTGGGGGAAGCAAGGCAACGGTAAAATGCGCGACCGTCGATCCGCGGTTGAGCGTATGTTTCATTAGAAAAGAAGAACCTATCAGTCAGAGTCTGAGTAAGGAAAATAGGAGGTGTTTTTTATATGGCTATCCAAACGGTAACAGATGCCATCCGCTATGTAGGGGTGGATGATAACACATTGGCACTCTTTGAAAACCAGTACCCCGTCCAGCCTATGGGAGTGAGCTACAACTCCTATGTCATTCTGGATGAGAAGATTGCCGTGATGGACAGCGTGGACGCACGGGCGGCGGAAGAATGGCTTTCCAATGTGGCGCGGGTGTTGGATGGGCGCAGCCCCGACTATCTTGTGGTTACACACATGGAGCCGGATCATTCCGGCAGCCTCATGCGGCTGGCGCAAAAGTACCCGGAGATGAAGATCGTGGGAAACGCGAAAACATTTACCCTGATCAAGCAGTTCTTCGGCACAGGTGCATTGTCGGAAGACCGTATGCTGGAGGTTGGCGAAAGAGATACGCTTTCCTTGGGTTTGCACCGGCTGCGCTTTCTGCTGGCGCCGATGGTACACTGGCCGGAGGTGATGGCAGCGTATGAAGAGGAGGAAAAGATCCTGTTCTCGGCGGATGCTTTCGGCCGCTTCGGTTCACTGGAACGGACTGGCCGTGCCCCCTGGGCACCGCAGGCCAGGCGGTATTATTACAACATCGTCGGAAAGTATGGCGCACAGGTGCAGGCGCTGCTGAAAAAAATCTCCGCGCTGGAGATCAAAACGATCTGCCCGCTCCATGGTCCCGTGCTTACAGAAGGGCTGGAGGAGTGTCTGCGGCTCTATGATCTCTGGTCACAATGGGAACCAGAAGAATCGGAGAGCATACTGATTGCCCACGCATCCATCCATGGAAATACTGCCCATGCGGCGAAGACCCTCAAGGGGAAATTAGAGAAAAAAGGTGTGCAGGTCAACATATGTGATCTCACTGTGACAGATCTTTCCTACGCTGTTGTCAGTGCGTTCTACTGCGGGAAGTTGGTTTTAGCCAGCTCCACCTATGACGGAGGACTGTTTCCGCCCATGAGGGAGTTTTTGGAACATTTACGGACAAAGGGATTCCGAAACCGCCGGGTTGGACTTATTGAAGACGGCTCTTGGGCACCTGCTGCCGCGCGGCTGATGCGCACCAAATTGGAGGAGATGAAGGATATCCACCTTTACGAAACGGTAGTGTCTCTGCGTGGTGCATTGAACCAAACCAGCGAAGCGCAGATGGACGCTCTGGTGGCTGAGCTCTGCGCAGAATAAGCTGCAACAAACCGCAGCTATTCTCGTACAGATGATGGTCTTACTCATCTGCTTTCTGTCCCAAGGGCAGAGTACCGTCATCTCAGGTTGAGGTCACGATGTGGTGTGGGGCGAGACCGGAGTCTTGAGAATACCCAAACAAAGGAAAGGAGCTGACAGATATGGCAGCTATCAATATGAATCAGGAGCAGTTTGAGCAGGCGACCCGGGGCGAAAAGCCCGTTTTGGTGGATTTCTGGGCGCCCTGGTGCAGCTATTGCCGGAGGATCGGCCCTGCGTATGAGAAGATTGGAGAGGAATACGCGGACAGCCTTGCCGTCGGCAAAATCAACATTGACGAGGAGCCGCGGCTGGCGGGGGCCGAGGGGATCGAGGACATCCCAACTCTGGTGCTGTACCGGAACGGAAAGGCCGTGGATTCCATCACCGCGCCCGGCTCAAAGGCAGAAATCGACCGTTTCATTCAGGAAGCCTTGGCGAAATAACGGAGGGTTCAGATATGAACAACAATCATGTTTATGATATGCTCGTGGTGGGCGGCGGCCCGGGCGGCTACACCGCCGCCCTGTACGCGGCACGGGCGGGGCTGGACACCATCGTGCTGGAAAAACTGTCCGCCGGTGGGCAGATGGCCCTGACCGAGCAGATCGACAACTATCCCGGCTTTGAGGACGGGATCGACGGCTTCTCTCTGGCGGAGAAGATGCAAAAGCAGGCGGAGCGTTTTGGGGTACACAGCGAATACGCGGAAGTTCTCCGCATGGATCTGACGGCGGTTCCCAAGCTCGTGGAGACCAGCGAGGGGATCTTCCGGGGGAAAACCGTGGTGCTGGCCACCGGCGCAGACCCCAGAACGCTGGGCGTTGCCGGAGAGACGGAGCTGTTGGGCCGGGGCGTGGCCTACTGCGCCGCCTGCGACGGGATGTTTTACAAGGGCAAAACGGTGGTCGTGGTGGGCGGCGGCAATTCCGCCGCGGCAGATGCCCTCCTTCTCAGCCGCGTGGCGAAAAAAGTGATCCTCGTCCACCGCAGAGACACCCTGCGGGCCACCAAGATCTATCACGAGCCGCTGGCACAGGCCGAAAACGTGGAATTCCGTTGGAACAGCGTCGTTTCCGCGCTGCTTTCCGGGGACAGGCTGACCGGCGTCCGCCTGCGGGACACCGTCACCGGTGAGGAAAGCGTGGTGGACTGCGACGGCGTATTTGTCAGCGTGGGCCGACAGCCCGCCACGGCGCTGGCGGTGGGTCAACTGGCGCTGGACGGCGGCGGCTATATCGTGGCCGGAGAGACCACGGAAACCAGTATTCCCGGCGTTTACGCCGTGGGCGACGTGCGGACGAAGCCCCTCCGTCAGGTGGTCACCGCCGTGGCGGACGGCGCGGTGGCAGTCCACATGGCGGAGAAATATATCGCGGAAAACCGATAAGGGAGGTAGATTGAAAAAGCCATGTTTAAGGTCAGGCCGGATACGACCGCAGTGGGGATGCCGACATATCTGCAAGGCAAACTGCCAGAGTGATGGCAGATAAGATAACCCATGTAAGATCGGGAGATATGTTGTCTCTCCATATCCAGTCCACGTAACAGTAAGCAACTGAACACAAAACACAGCCACAGATGTACTCTGCGGCTGTGCTTTTATGCGTAGTATACCGCGTGACAAGCGGTTTTACTGTGACGGCGTCACATAATTTGAGAAAATCGGCTTCGAGGCAGCTTTTGGAGCACAAGCCCTTTGTGGTTGTTGACAGAGAAAAAAATATAGGTATAATAAAAGCAAAATAATAAGATTCATTCTTGCATTTGGAGAGTTGGCGGTATGCCAAAATACGCAGAGGAGATATTGGCCGCCGTAACGGAGCTGCAGCAGCATCCCACGGCGGAGCAGGTGTTCCTGGAGATGAAAAGGGAGCATCTCAGCATCGCTCTGGGTACGGTATATCTGCCCCCATGCCGAGAGCAGGAAAAGACAATCTTATGGAGGAGAAGTATCATGAACACTAACGTATCTCTTCTGCTCAACGAGCAGATCAATAAGGAGTTCTACTCCGCCTATCTGTATCTGGACTTTGCCAACTACTACGCCGCCGTCGGACTGGACGGCTTTGAGAACTGGTACCGGGTACAGGCGCAGGAGGAACGGGATCACGCCATGCTGTTTTATCAGTATTTGCAGAATAACGGCGAGGACGTCACCTTTGAGGCTATCGCAAAGCCGGAGTGGGAACGAGGCGACCACATGACCCCGCTGAAAAAGGCACTGGAGCACGAGAAGCTGGTCACCGCCAGCATCAATGCCATCTACGCCGCCGCATACGAGGTCAGGGACTTCCGCACCATGCAGATGCTGGACTGGTTCATCAAGGAACAGGGCGAGGAGGAGAAGAACGCCGCTGACCTCATTACCAAGATGGATCTGTTCGGCGGTGACAGCAAGGGGCTGTATATGCTAAACAGCGAGCTGAAGGCACGGGTCTACACCGCGCCCTCGCTGGTGCTGTAAGCCCCGCGTGTCTGCGGGCTTTCGCATCAGGCAAAAGGCAGACTACATACAGGTGGCCTGCCTTTTCTTCCACCAGATGGTTAGCGTCGGTTAACTATGTATAAAACAGAAAGGACTTCAGAACTTGAACAAGGAAAAGGAGATCGAAACCGTTACCCTCATGGTGCGCCGGTATTGTTGTGGCGTGCATTGGACAAGGGGCGAGGCGCTTTGTCCGGCGTGCAATGCACTGCTGGAATACGCCTGAGAGCGGCGGGACAGATGCCAGCACGGGATAATTTAGTGGCACTTTGAATCCTTTCCGAGAGGCACAATGCGGCAAAAAAATAAAGAAGAGATAAGGGCAACGGCTATGAAAGAACGAAAGACCTTCTGGGACAAAAATGCCGGTCGTTACGACCGCTTTATGCGAAAGGATCGGGCGGCATACGAAGAGATGTATAAGCTGATCCGGCCGGTGGTGAAAGCCAAAACGGTGCTGGAGCTGGCGACCGGCACGGGACTGATTGCAAAGCACATTGTGAACGCGGCAGCGCACATCGAGGCGACGGATGCCTCCGCGGAGATGATTGCAGAGGCCAAGCGTGATAACCACTCTGCCAAGCTGCACTTTTCCGTGCAGGATATGTTCCGCCTGCCCTATGCGGATAAGTCCTTTGATGTGGTGATCGTGTCCAATGCGCTGCACATCGTGCCGCAGCCGGAAAAAGCCCTGCAAGAAATCAAGCGGGTGCTGAAAGAGGACGGCGTGCTCATCGCGCCGACCTTCACCCACGCGGGGAACTCGTTTTCCGGCAAGGTCAAGGCATTTTTCATGAAGCTGGCGGGCTTCCCTCTCCACAGCAGATGGACGAGCGAGGAATACCTGCGTTTCCTGCGGCAAAACGGCTGGACGGTGCGGAAAAGCGCTGTCCTGAAAGCCTCGTTCCCATTAACCTATGCCGAATGTGTGAAATCGGAGGGATAAGATACAATCAAGCCATACAAGAGATAAGAGGGAGGCAAGGAGCAATGTACGATATCTGTCTTACCGTTTCAGCATGGTGCATCATCGGCCTATTGGGTGTTTCATCAAGAGAAAATTATCCCTTGGCTCGTGGGGATTGCTATGATTTTCTTCCTGATAGCACTCATGTTTAACTAGAACTGAAAGCCGTTGAATACGGACTGAAAGGTCGCATTGTTGTAGCAAACCTGCTAACGAGTGTCAATAGGCGAACCGTTCTGGATACAATAAAACATATAATAAATAAGCAGCGCCCGCCGGGAGATCTCCCGGCGGGCACTGCTGTGTTCAGAGGAACGTTATTTTTCTTGCCTTACTTTGCGGCATCCACCAGCACACCAACGTAGCCGGCAGTATCCACCAGCGTGGCACCGGAAACGGCATCCACGTTGGGACTTTGTCCTTCCAGAATGGCGGGGATGACCCGCTTTGCCCGGGAGAGATATTCCTCCTCGTCCTCGGCGCTCAGAACCGTGATATCGGTGATCTTATCCTCTGCCACCGTGACCTGCACTGTAATTTTGCCCTCAAAGCCTATGGCTTCGGCGGTGTAGATGCCGTCAAGGTAGGTGGAGGGTGCTGTAAATTCCTCCACCACCAGCGGTGCGGCAGGCTTCGGCTGCGGCGGCAGGGGATTATTCACCACCTCGCCGGTCATGGCGTTCTGCACCGCGCCCAGAATGCCCCGGCTGGTGTAGGTGGCTTCGGAAACGGCGTCCACCTCCCAGCTCTGGGCATCCACCACGGTGGTCAGAAGCCGCTTGGCGCGCCGCAGAAACTGCTTTGTCTCGTGGGAAGCGTCCAGGACCTCCACCTCCGTGATGCTGCCGTTTTCCATGGTCACCTGCACCCGGACGGCACCGCCGTAGCCCCGGGAAGAGCCGACGTAAACTCCATCGGCATAGGGCAGCTTGGGCAGGGCTTCTTCCTCCGCTTCAACGGAAGCGGCTTCCACCTGCTGCTCCACCACGGCTGTCAGTTTTTCCGGCACGGCAGCCAGCACTGGCACGGTGCGGGGCAGGGCAAAAAGCACGGCTGCCGCTGCCGCCACCGCTGGGAGCAGCTGCACCAGTGGCAGCAGTGTGTTGCATCGTTTTTTGTTCATTCCAACTCCTCCTGACACGGAAAGGCAGGGGCGCCTGCATAAAGCGACCTTGCTTTTTTAGTGTTCTGTTTTTTGCCGGATCAGGCAGCCTTCAGGTTCTGCACAGCATCGGTCAGGTGGGTCACCTGCTCCAGTGCAGCGGCCTTATACAGGGTCTCGCGGCTCAAAAGCTCCACGCTTTCGGCCAGCTCGGTCTCCAGATTGGCATAGCTGTCGGCGGTGTAAGCGGCCTCTGCCTTGCTCTGTGCTTCGGCGACCACAGCCTGCAGGGCGGCGCGGTCGGCATCGCTTGCCAGCTCGTGCTTGGCAAGGTTCTCGGCAGTGGTCTGGAACTTGACCACCGTATCGGCGTAGCCCAGTGCGCGGATGGTGATGGTCCAGTAGCCGGTGCCGTCAGTGCCCTCTGGCAGCTGGCAGCGGGCGGAATCGCTCAGACCCAGCTGGATGCCCATGGACTTGTGCATCCAGTTGTCGGCTGCAAACTTGGTGCCATAGGAGGCCTTGGCGTGGGTGTAGGTGCTGTCGTTGCCGTAGTAGGTCCACACCACAGACTGCATCCGGGAGCCCAGCTCGCCGTAGTTGCCGTTCAGGTCCACACGGATGAACTCGCCAAAGCTGCCCACGTCGCTGCCGCTGCGCAGATTCACGGTAAGGCCCTCGGCAGCCTTCTGGGCGGCTTCTGCCACGCCGGAACCGGTGCCGGTATGTGCGGCAGAGAAAGTGTAGCCATCGCCGCTCTTGGTAGCGTACTTCAGGCCGTTGGTGTTTTTATCCACCGCAGCCGTCAGGGCGTAGGCGGTCAGGTTCTTTTCAGAGTAGCCGCCCACCAGCTGACCGCCGTTTTCCACCACGGTGTACTTGGAGCAGAAATCTGCAAGGTCGCTGGTAGCTACGCGCACCGGCACATACTTGGTGCCCAGCACCTCGTAGTGGTCCATCTGCACGGTGGAGCCATCGGCCTTGGTAATGGTGCCGCGGTTCCAGCCCACGGTTGTGCCATCGGCCAGATAGATGGTCTTGCCATCGTCCGACCAGTGGGAAACGGTGTAGCTGCTGCCGTCCTTGGCGTAGATGACAGCAGTGCTCTGGAAGCTGCCGCGGTGCAGACCGTGGTTGACGGTTGCGCGGGAGACCGCGTCCAACGCGCCAAGGTCCTGCTCCTCGTGGCTGTCCAGCTGTGCAGAGGAGGCGGTGCTGCCGGCAGCATAGACCTTCTCGTTTGCCCAGTACTCGTCCCAAGTCAGGGCAGCATAAAGATAGGTGTACTTCTTGCCCAGCAGAAAATCGAAAAAGCTGTTTTCCTCCTCGGCAGGGGCTGCTGCAAAGGCAGTGGCGGTCAGCAGGCTGAACGCCATAGCCGCCGACAGCAGCAGGGAAAGAAATTTCTTGGTTCTCATGAAAAATGCTCCTTTCATCACAATGACAGAAAAGCACTGCCATATAGTTAGCTGAACCTAACATTGCACGCAAAGAAAAACCTGCGGGGCGAGGTCCCTCAGATGGTTAGGCTGAGCTAATTAACAAAACTTAAAATAGCACGCCTGCAGAGCCTTGTCAAGAAAAAGTGGGGATGTTTATGGAGGTTAATTTTTTGGCAGAAGGTGCCGCAAAGCCCTTGGGCAACACCGCACAATTCCCGCCTGACGGCTTAAGCACCGTTCCGGCGGCTGCGGCACTTAGAATTATGCGGTATTGCGCTTGACCTTTTTG
>OGJW01000199.1_pt1 | contig 18566 bp, 18 predicted proteins | sample 1572361 | NCBI WGS metagenome assembly OGJW01 (sample SAMEA2582078, study PRJEB24529) | metagenome | biome: Human gut stool | place: China | collected 2011 | reverse complement strand
GCAAGTCCCGCTTCTTCCTTCTCATCTACTTCTACTTTGAATTTTATACCGGCCACGCCAAGAAACAGTCCCACAAAGATGCCGACGATTCCGACACAAGCCGCAGCAATCAGAATTCCTGTTATACTCATCTATGTTACTCCTTCCTAGATCAGACCGGAGAATCCGCAGAAAGCAATTGCCATCAGTCCCGCTGTCAGCAGCACCATGGGCATTCCCTTGAAAGATTCCGGCACCTCATTGTATTCCATTTTTTCACGCAATCCAGCCAGGATCACGATGGCAATGGTAAAACCAAGGGCTGTAGCAAATCCGTTTACAATACCGGTCAGAATACCGTATTCCTTCTGTACATTGGTAATCGCTACACCTAAAACCGCACAGTTGGTGGTGATCAGGGGCAGATATACACCCAGTGCCTGATACAGAGAAGGCATAGCCTTTTTCAGGAACATCTCCACAAACTGTACCAGCGCCGCGATCACAAGGATAAATACAATGGTCTCCAGATACTCAATGTGCAGCGGCTGTAAGATAAATTTATAAATCACGCCCGCCACCGCACTTGCCAGCGTTATGACGAAAATAACCGCGGTTCCCATACCGCCTGCAGTCTTGATCTTACGGGATACTCCCAAAAACGGGCAGAGTCCCATGAACTGGCTTAAGACGATATTGCTGACAATGGAGGAACTGATCAGTAACAGAAGCATATCTTTCACACTATCCATTTATTTGTCCTCCTTATCCAAGTCTATTGTCTCAAGGTCATCCGTTGCAGCCTTAGGCTTTGCTGCCGCTCTGGCCGCGTCCATCACGGCATCCTCCGAAGTATCGGTATTGTCGTAAAATCTCTCTGAACAGCCGCTTTCGCCACAGTGCAGACAATCATGTCCGCAGCCGGACTGGATTTTCTCATAATCCTTGCCTGCCAGTTTTCTCTTGTTCTTCACATAATTCTGCAGAGCAGTCAATGCAGCCAGCACAAAGAACGCACCGGGAGCCAGTCCGAAGATGTTGATCGTTACATAGGAATCCGGCATGATCCGGAATCCGAAGACAGATCCTGCCGCCAGAATCTCTCTCACGGCACCGATACAGGTCAATGCCAGGGAGAAACCAAGTCCCATGCCAAGTCCGTCAAACAAAGAAGGAATCGGCGGATTGGAGTATGCATAGCTCTCCGCTCTTCCCAAAATAATACAGTTCACAACGATCAAAGGAATGTATACACCCAATGCAGCATTCAGAGACGGCAGATATGCCTGTAAAAGTAACTGCACCGCCGTTACAAATGAAGCTATAATTACGATAAATGCGGGGATTCTCACACGGTTGGGAATCACTTTCCGCAACAGGGAAATGATCAAATTGCTCATCGTAAGTACCACCGCTGTCGTCAGTCCCATTCCCAGACCGTTCATTGCGGAAGTGGTTACGGCCAGTGTAGGACACATTCCCAGCATCAGCACAAAGGTAGGATTCTCCTTGATAATGCCGTTGTAAAGTCTTTCACCTGCTTTATTCATTGCCTGCACCTCCCTGTACATAATCATGAAATGCCAGAAGGCTTCCGTTCACGGCATTGGTCACGGCCTTGGTGGTGATCGTTGCACCGCTGATGGCATCAATCTCACTGTCAGAAGCGGAACCGGTCTTGGTATACGTAAAGCTCTTCACATTTTTCTGATGGAACTGCGGTACCAATACATCGCCTGCTTTCATTCCCAGTCCCGGTGTCTCGGAGATACTCAAAATAGAAATATCATTTACGGTACCGTCCAGACGGATTCCCACATACAAAACGATATTTCCGCCGTATCCCTCAGAGGATGTGGTCTGGATCACATAGCCCAGTTTCTCTCCGGAGGCATCCTGAGCTTCATATACCGTACCGATGGTAATTCCGGTATCGGAAAGCTTCTGCGCCGTATCATCAGAAGGGATATACGGATCCAATTCTTCAAAATGTCCGGCATCCGTAAATACTGCCTGGCAGGCTTCCTGCACTGCTTTTTCTTCCTGCAGACGGATGGGTTCCTTGGTAAGTTCATAGACAAATCCAAGTAACAGGCCGGCAATCAGGGTGATGGCAAATAAAATGCCTGCTTCTTTTAACATTGCCTGCACATCATTTTTATTTTTCATGTTTCGCACCTGCCTTTCTTCCGAAAGCAACCGGCATGGTGAATTTTTCAATCAGAGGTACCAGAAGGTTTCCTAAAATGATAGCATAAGATACTCCTTCCGCTCCCGGTCCGAAGATACGGAAGATTCCGGTAAGAAGTCCCAGTACAACACCATATACATACTGTCCTTTGATGGTGATCGGGCGGGTAACATAATCCGTAGCCATGAAAAAGGCACCCAGGATCAGACCGCCACCGGCCAACTGTGCCGACAGATATGCGGGATCAAAACCATGTCCGCCGAAAAATCCGGCAAACAGGATCACTGTCACAATATAGGTTCCCGGAATGCGCAGATCGATCACTCCGATCAGGATCAGAAAACATGCCCCGATCAGTAACGCAATAACGGAAGTCTCACCGATGGTACCGGCTGTATTACCTACGATCATATTCATGACATTGACACTCTCTCCTGCCTTCAGTGCCGCCAGCGGAGTGGCTCCGGTATAAGCATCACAGACGAAGTTCGTCATCTGCGAAGGAAAAGAGATCAATAAGAAACATCTTGCTGCCAGTGCCGGGTTCATAAAATTTTGTCCCAGGCCTCCAAACAACATTTTTACTACAAGAATTGCAAACACACCGCCCAGGGCAGCCATCCACAGAGGAATACTTACCGGCAGATTCAGTGCCAGCAGCAGTCCGGTGACCACCGCCGACATGTCTGTTATGGTTATTTTCTTCTTCCACAGCCAGCCGAATAACAATTCTGTCAGGACTGTGCTTGCAATGGTAACAGCCATCACTGCCAGTGCTCTGGGACCGAAATTGTAGATTCCGAAGCCGGCAGCAGGCAGCAGTGCGATCACCACAGCCGTCATAATACTACTGGTCGTTACTTTCGACCTTATATGAGGATTTGAAGATACTTTTAAAAGTTCACTCACTGTTCTTCCCTCCTACTTCTTTTTCTTTTTGGCCAGTTGAATTTTACGCATGGACTTGATCTCCTGCGTCAGAGGTCTCTTGGCAGGACATACAAAGCTGCAGCAGCCACACTCACAGCATTCCATTCCGTTATGTTCTACGAATGACTCTTCGTCAAAATGCTCCGCATAAGTTGCCAGCAGACTGGGAACGATCCGTCCCGGACATGCTTCCACGCATCGTCCACAGTTAATACAGGGGCTGGGTTCCATCGCAGAGACATCATCCTGTGTCAATGCCAGCAAAGCAGTAGAAGTCTTGGTCGTCGGAACATTGAGATCAAACATACCGAATCCCATCATCGGACCACCGCAGATAATCTTCTCCGGATCCTGTTTAAATCCTCCCGCCACATCCAACAGTTCCTGATAACTCATACCGATGGGTACCCGGAAGTTCCGTGGATTCGCCACAGCATCACCGGTTACCGTGACAATGCGCTCCATCAGAGGGCGTCCTTCTGTAACCGCTCTGTAAATAGCAACCACGGTATCTACATTGTCTACAATGCATCCCACATCCGCGGGCAGCATGGAAGAATTGATCTTACGACCCGTTGTGGCATAGATCAGCTGACGTTCCGCACCCTGCGGGTACTTGGTCTTCAATGCCTTGACCGTGATCTGCGGATCATTTTTGGTCATCTGTTTTAACAGAGAGATGCAATCCGGTTTATTATCTTCCACTGCCAAAATTCCATGAGCATTATCGAACAGCTTCAGTATGATCTTCAGACCGCCGATCAACTTGTCCGGCTCCTCCATCATCCTGCGGTAATCAGAAGTCAGATAAGGCTCACATTCCGCACAGTTTGCAATTACATAGTCAATTTTATCAGGATCCTTCGGAGATAATTTTACATGGGTAGGAAAGCCGGCTCCTCCCATACCTACAACTCCGGCTTCTTTTACAATATCGATGATCTCATCTTTTTGTAATTTATCCACAGGTGCATAGGGATGAAATTCCATACTTTCATACAGACCGTCATTGTCTATTACAATGCTCTGTATCAGATCTCCCGTCACTACACGCCTTGTCTCGATAGACTTTACAGTACCGGACACGGATGCATAAATCGGTGCCGACACAAATCCACCACTCTCCGCTATCTTCTGTCCTGCAAGTACACGATCTCCTTTTGCCACGATTGGCTTAGCCGGGGCTCCGATATGCTGAGACATGGGATAGACCATTTCTCCCTTAGGCAGAACATCCTGGATCGGCTTGTCTTTCGACAGATCTTTGCCATCATAGGGATGGATTCCACCTACAAATGTCAACTTCGCCATTTTCTATCGTCCTTTCTGAATCATTCTTGTATTTCAGATCACATTACGATAATTGTACTATTTTTATCAATTTTTATCAACTTTTATCAACAAAATGCTACTGCATTTTATAAAATTATGGTAGAATAAATTAAATAAGCAAACATGCCCCACGGCAGAAAGAGGTCATACATGAAAAAATCAGAAGAGACTCTGGAGGATTTTGCGATCTCCTATCCCTTGGATAAGCTAGCACCTCTGGAACAGGTACTGTTTCTCGATATTGAGACCACGGGATTTACTTCCCGTACTTCTTATTTATATATGATAGGCTGCGCTTACAACCGGGCCGGTAAATGGCATACCATACAATGGATGGCAGAGGATTACGCACAGGAGGGAGCGATTCTCACTGCTTTCTTTGACTTTGCGAGATCCTATAAATATCTGGTTCATTTCAACGGCAATAACTTCGACCTTCCCTTTATCAGCCAGAAATGTGCCCAGTTAATGCTTCCATTTTCTTTCGAAGGTTTTCAGGGAATCGATATTTATCGTCGGATCTCTCCTTATAAGTTTTTCTTAAAGTTGCCCAACTGCAAACAGAAAACTCTGGAGCAATACCTTGGAATCGCCCGTACGGATGTCTTTTCCGGTGGTGAATTGATCGGATTATATCACGACTATGTCAAGAATCCTTCCGAATTCACCGAAAAAGCTTTATTCCTTCACAATGCGGACGATTTAAAAGGGATGTTGGAAGTTCTTCCGATTCTCGCATACTATGATCTGTTTAACGAGAACTGTGTCAAAGCCAAAAAGGTACAGGCCAACTATTACAAAGATATGCATGGGGCACAGCGAAAAGAGCTGCTGATCACACTGCAGATTCCTACACCGCTGCCCAAACCTATTACTGCCTCTGCCGGTAATTGTTACTTCCGCGGCGAGGGAGAATCTGCTACTCTTAAGGTTCCGATCTATGAAGAAGAATTAAAATATTTCTATTCGAACTACAAGGATTATTATTATCTTCCTACCGAAGATGTGGCGCTTCATAAATCCGTAGCTGGTTTTGTCGATAAGGAACACAGACTCCAGGCTTCCGCAGCGAATTGCTATACCAGGAAGTTTTCCTGTTATCTTCCCCAGTGGGATATTTTATTTACACCTTTCTTCAAGAGAGATTATAAGAGCAAAGAATTATTTTTTGAACTTACAGATGAAATGAAGAAGAACCGTGAAGGTTTTTCCCGTTATGCCAATCACGTCCTGTCCATGATTGCCGCCACATATTAAAAAAAGGAAAGCTGATCGCTTTCCTTTTTTCTTCCTATAAACCTATAAGGGTTTGACATAATAAAAAGAACTTTTTCTCTCAAATCCTATCTCACGATAATTCATGATCTGTTCCGTACTTCCAATAAAAAGCATTCCACCCTTTGCCAGGGAATGATAATACTTTCGAAATACTTCATCCTTTGCTTCCTCTGTAAAATAGATCAGAACATTTCTGCACACGATCAGATGATATTCTGTCGGATAAGCATCTTTCAACAGATTATGTTGATGAAAATCAACTCTTGCCTTAATCTCATCCGCAATCTTATAAGAGGGACCGATCTTCGTGAAATATCTCTTCTTTAGATCTTCCGGTACACCTTCTATGCTCTTCTCATTGTACAATCCGGTCTTTGCCTTTGCAATCACCTGCTTGTCCAGATCAGTAGCATAGATATGGATCTGTTGTAACGGAACATGCCGTGACAAAGCCATAACCAGTGAGTACGGCTCATCTCCCGTAGAACAGGCAGCGCTCCAGATTTTTAAATTCTTACCAAAGCGCTGAATCAGTTCCGGGATAACTGTCTCATCCAGATATTTCCACTGTTCGGGATTACGATAGAACTCCGATACATTGATGGTAATATACCCTACAAATTCCTCGAAAAGTTCTCTATCCGTCTTCAGTGCCTGTACATACTTATCATATCCTACGATCTTGTGTTTTGAGATCAGAGTATCGATACGCCGCTTCATCTGCTTCTCTTTATAAGCATTCAGATCGATCGTAGTCAGAGAATATATCTCCTTTTTAAAATACTCATAATCATATATCATGAACCTCAACCACCCAGCTGTTAATTATTCCTCAGTATTCTCAGCCTCTGCAGCGATCACAGCATCGATATCTACAGATACAACATCTGCATCAGACTCTTCCTCTGCCTCTGCAGGTTCGGGAGCTGTCAGAGCCTTTACGCTCAGGGAGATCTTGTGATCAGCCTCATTGAAATCTACAACCTTAGCTGTAACTTCATCGCCAACGCTCAGTACATCGGAAGGTTTCTCAATGTGCTCCTTTGCGATCTGGGATACATGAAGCAGAGCATCTACACCGGGCTCTAATTCTACGAAAGCACCAAAGTCGGTCATTCTTGCAACCTTACCGGTTACTACATTGCCGACTGCATACTTCTGTGCAGCATCCTTCCAGGGGTTAGCATCATCGAATTTCAGAGACAGTGCGATCTTATTGCCGTTGATCTCTTTAATCAGGACTTTCAGCTTATCGCCAACCTTGAATACCTTCTTGGGATGTTCAACTCTGCCCCAGGACATCTCGGAGATGTGAAGCAGTCCGTCTGCGCCGCCAAGATCGATAAATGCGCCGAAATCAGTTACGTTCTTAACAACACCTTCTACGATATCGCCTTCTTTGATCTTCTCAAAGAGTTCCTTCTGCAGCTCAGCCTTCTTGGCTACGATCAGCTGTTTACGGTCGCCGATATATCTTCTTCTCTTGGGATTGTACTCGCTGATCACGAATTCAATCTCCTGTCCTGCATACTTGGTCAGATCCTTCTCATAAGTATCGGATACCAGGCTTGCGGGGATGAAGATTCTTACTTCGTCCACAATTACACTTAAACCACCGTCCAGTACCTGAGATACGGTTGCCTTAAGTACTTCGTGATTGTTAAATGCTTCTTCGATTCTCTTGTTGCCTCTGTCTGCAGCAAGACGCTTGTAGGTAAGGAGAACCTGACCCTCACCGTCATTTACTTTCAGAACCTTGACTTCCATGGTGTCACCAACCTTGGCAACTGTGGTAAGATCCACGCTGGAGTCGTTGGTATATTCGTTCTTGGTAAGAATACCGTCAGATTTATATCCGATGTTCAGAATGATCTCTTCCGGTTTCACATCGATGACTGTACCTTCGACTACCTCTCCTGCATGTATTGTCTTTAATGATTCTTCCAGCATTTGTTCAAAAGTTAATTCTGACATAATTTTGAACCTCCTCAATTAATTTATTTGGGGTGGAAGCCCCCGCGGTAATACCCACTAGTCGAACAGCTTTAGGTAGATCTAAATGCAAGTCATCCAGTGTCTGTATAAAATAGGTGTGCTCACATTCCCTTTGGCAGATTTCGTAAAGCTTTCTGCTGTTGGAACTGTGCTTCCCTCCTATTACAATCATAACGTCAGCATCCGCTGCAATGGTCTTTGCCGATCGCTGTCGCTCTTCTGTAGCATTACAGATAGTGTTCACAACACTATCATTGTAACCTTTTTTTTCAAAAATTTCAACTATATATTGAAATTTATTGTAGTTATATGTCGTCTGAGACACAATGCAGAGTTTTTCGCCTTCTGTTTTTACAAAATTTTCTGCCTGATCCGGAGTCTCCAGAACGGTAACGGGTCCCGGACACCAGCCAACGATCCCCTCTACTTCCGGGTGTTTCGGATCTCCCACAACGATCACATGATACCCCTCGTTACTTTTTAGTTCCACGATACGATGGATCTTTTTCACAAAAGGACAGGTGGCATCAATGCATTCCAGACCGTTTGCCTCCATGATGTCATAGATTTCTTTTGCCACACCGTGAGCACGGATGATCACTGTGGGAATGTTATCCCCGGCTTTCAGTTGTTTCAGATCCTCTTTGTTCTCCAGAACCCGTACACCCTTTTCCGACAGTTCTCTGACCACTTCCTCGTTGTGTACAATGGGACCATAGGTATATATAGTCTTCCCGTTTTTTAATTGTTCATACACGGTATCCACGGCACGCTTTACACCAAAGCAAAAGCCTGCACAGTCTGCCAGTCTTACTTCCATATATCGTCTCCTATTTAGCCAATCAGTGCCACGATCCGGTCAATGACCTGTTCAATGGTCATATCGGAGGTATCCACAAGTACCGCATCCTCCGCCTGCTTTAACGGAGAAGTCTCTCTGTGCATATCTCTGTAATCTCTGTCCTCGATATCCTGACGGATCTTTTCTAAGTCGCAGGACTCACCCTTGGCAGTCAGCTCGTCATATCTTCTTTTTGCTCTCACCATACTACTGGCGGTCAGATAGATCTTGACCTGTGCATGGGGTAATACTACGGTACCGATATCACGGCCGTCCATGATCACATCGCTTTTCGCTGCCAGTGCCTGCTGGAGTTCTACCAGTTTGGTACGTACCGCCGGCTGTGCACTGGTGGTGGAAGCCATGTTGCCAACCTCCTCGGTACGCAGATAAGCATTGACGTTTTCACCGTTTAATAATACGACCTGTTCTCCGTCCACATATTGAATGGTGATATCTGCCTCCTTACATTTATCGGCGATCGCTGCCGCATCCGCAGGATCCACACCCTCTCTTAACATGAACAGTGCCATGGCACGGTACATTGCTCCGGTATCCACATAGATAAAGCCCTTCTTTTTTGCCACTGCTCTGGCAATCGTGCTTTTACCGGCACCTGCCGGTCCGTCAATAGCTACATTAAAGCTCATATTCATATCCTCTTTTCTTCGTATTTTCTTTATGATTCTATTTTTTAAAAAATTTATTGTATGCTGTCTCCCGCCAAATGTCCCGTAGACCAGGCAATCTGTAAGTTAAAGCCACCGGTCATGGCATCCAGATCCAGTACTTCCCCCGCAAAATACAGATGCTTTACCATCCTGGATTCCATGGTGGAAGGATTGATGTCTTTTACAGAGATTCCGCCCTGGGTAATGATTGCTTCCGCAAAAGATCTCGTCCCCGTTACCGTCATGGGCAGTGCCTTGATCAGCATTCCGAAAGCTTTTCTCTCTTCCCTGCTGATCTCGTTGACCTTCTTCTCCGGAGAGATTCCTGACAACTCTATCATAACAGGGATCAGCTTCGCAGGGAACAGATGATCCAGTGCATTTTTAAACTGTTTATTCTTCGCTTCCTCAAAATCCCGAAGCAGCCGTTTATCCAACTGTTCCGGTGTCAGTGCGGGTTTCAGATCCAGGAAAAGTTTTACTTCATCGTCACCTTTTTGTCTGGAAATATTTTTGGAATAAAAGCTGCTGGCGGACAAGATCAACGGCCCGCTAACGCCAAAATGGGTAAACAGCATCTCTCCGAAGCCTTCGTACCAGGTCTTCTTCCCACATTGCATCCGGATCTCCACATTTTTAAGAGATAATCCCATCAGTGCTTTGCACCAGCTCTCGCGGATCTCTAACGGTACCAATGCGGGTCTTCGCTCCGTTACTTTATGACCCGTCTCTTCTGCGAACCGGTAACCGTCTCCGGTGGATCCGGTAGCGGCATAGGAGCAGCCACCTGTACAGATAATGCAGGCATCGGCGGTCAACTTCTTATGATCCGTACATTCCACTCCGTAAAAGCAAATATTGTCGTCACTTTCCTTCGTCAGGATCTTTTTCACTTCTGTGTGCAGATGAATATCCACATGATATTTATGCAATTCTCTCTGCAGGGCGGCGATCACATCCGAAGAATGATCGGATACCGGAAATACCCTGTCGCCCCGCTCTGTTTTCAGGGGACATCCCGCCTGTTCGATCAGATCACACACCTGTGTATTGTCAAAGCTGTAAAAAGCACTGTACAGGAATTTTTCATTGGTGCAGACATTTTGGAACAGCACATCCATATCCGCTCCATTGGTCACATTACAACGGCCTTTTCCCGTAATAAACAGCTTTTTCCCAAGCTTTTCATTTTTTTCCAAAAGGGTTACGTTATGTCCGCATTTTGCTGCCGCTATGGCAGCCATCATGCCGGCAGCCCCGCCGCCGACCACTATCACATTGCTCATTCTCATCCTTTTCTGCCGACATATCGACGTCACTGCTCCTTGCGTCGCAGAGAATAATCTAACATCGGTTCATCATCTATAAAATCAATCTCGTCATTCAGATACACCTGATAATTGTTCCAGGTCTCTTCCAGTGTCTCCAGATTCTTACGCACCTGCTCCGGACATTTCAGGCAAAGTGCTACCACCAGGGCATTGATCACACTAAGAGGTGCCACCAGAGAATCCACAACCGACACCATGTCACTTCTCGCCAGCAGATTGCAGGAAGAATACAGATTCATGGGGGAATGGATACTGTCGGTAATGGCGATCACTTTGGCATTCCGGTCATTGGCGAACTCCATTGCCTTTAACGTCCGCATAGAATATCTCGGAAAACTGATGCCGATAAAGCAATCCTTCGGTCCTATATGGATCATCTGTTCAAAGGTCTCGCTGACACTGGTAGTGTTCAGCAAAAATACCTTTCCGCGGATCATGTTCAGGTAAAAATGCAAGAACGCCGCCAATGGCTCATTGCTGCGGAGTCCCATGATATAGATGGTCTCCGCTTCTAAGATCGTAGCTACTGCCGATTCAAACGCCGCCGGATCCAGATTATCTATAGTATCCTGAATCTTCTCGATATCTGCCGTGAGAACAGAGGTCAGGATCTCCGACTGGGAACTTCTTCCATATTTTGCATCCATTTTCTGGATACCATTTAGTTTACCCTGTACACAACTTTCCAATGCCTTCTGAAATTTCGGGTACCCATCATAACCGATCCCTGCGGCAAAACGAACCACGGTAGATTCACTGATTCCCAGTGTTTCTCCTAATTTAGCTGCCGTCATGAATACCGCCTGGTCAAAATGTTCCGATATATAGTCCGCAATGGCTTTATGCCCCTTGCTCATCTTCGCATAGTGTTCATTTATCCGGGTAAAAACATCATATTCTGCCACTGTTCTTAACCTCGCATTGTCTCATTGTAAAAAGCATAGTAGGAATGTTCCAAAAGCTGCATCGTCTGCTGATCTGTCAGATCATAATCTCCGGTCAGAGACATGCAGGCGGCTCCATGGATAAAAATCCACATTTTCATAAACAGATCTCCGGGGTCCGGGCATCCGGCCACTCTCGCCAGATTGATCTCATAGACTACATTTCCGGCATCACCGTTCAAGATCTCATACATGCTTTTCGTCTTATGTTTGCTGCCCTGGTCACCGGATACAAACAGAAGTTCAAACAGGTGTCTTTCTTCCCGTGCAAAAGCTATGTATGCCATTCCTAAGTTGGCAAAAGGTGTCTTCCCGGTGCGGGGATACAGGCTGTAATAATCCAGAAAATACGCCGTTGCTCTCTCATAGACCGCATCCCACAGTTCTTCCATATTCTTATATACTCTGAAAATAGGCTGCGTGGAACATCCTGCCTTCGCCGCAACTTTTCTCGCAGTCACATTGGCAAAGCCTTCCTCTCTGGTCATAGCGAATGCCGTATCCAGGATCCTGTCAATCGTGATCATCTCTTTACGAGCCATAATCCCTCTCATTCCGCTGTATTTACAGCAAACAATGTGTCCTTCTATAACACTTGTTATTTTAGTTGGTGAAGAGCACTTTTGTCAATATGTAATTAAGTCCATTCGCATATCGGGCTCGACCGGAGTTCGACCGGGAGAATGTCTAAATAACAGTTTCTCCGTGCTTCGCACTCCCGAAACTGCAAAACCACATTCGCAATCCGGGCTATCGCCCTACTTGCTTCGCTGGTTCTTTGTCTAAATAACAGTTTCTCCGTGCTTCGCACTCCCGAAACTGCAAAACCACATTCGCAATCCGGGCTATCGCCCTACTTGCTCATGTGGTTTTGTTTTTCTAATAAAGACACCGCACTGGCTGCAAGCAGCCGTGCGGTGTCTTTATTGAAAAATTATTTAGACAGGGTATGCACCGTTTTTGGTGTCAGCCTGGGTCATATCAACCTTTTCCTGCTGAGCCTGACGATACTTGAAGAAGTCGGTAGCAACCTGAGGGAACAGAGCGTAGCTAAGTACATCCTCATCCTGCTGTTTCCATTCCTTCATCTCGGATTCCAGCTTATCCAACTCGTTGTCGAGCAGATCAGCGTAACGGCAAGTGATTCTCTCCTCACCGGGGATAACCTTGTCGATAACTTCCTGGTTCATAGGCTTAACGGTCTGGCCGTACTCACCACGAAGAACTGCCTTGGTCTCCTTGGTAGCCATCTTGTAACGCTCACCAAGCAATACGTTAAATACAGACTGGGTACCAACGATCTGAGAAGAAGGAGTAACCAGAGGAGGCTCACCCAGATCCTTACGAACATTGGGGATCTCCTTCAATACATCGTAGTATCTGTCTTCTGCATTCTGCTCCTTCAGCTGGCTTACCATGTTGGAAAGCATACCGCCGGGTACCTGATACAGCAGAGTCTTGATATCAACGCCCATAACCTTAGGATTGAGCAGACCGTTAGCCAGGCACTCATCTCTGTAAGGTCTGAAGTAATCAGCGATCTCAGCCAACAGGTTCTGATCCAGACCGGTATCGTAAGGGGTTCCCTTGAAGGTCTCAACCATAACCTCGGTAGCAGGCTGTGAAGTACCCATAGCGAAGGGGCTCATAGCGGTATCGATCACATCAACACCGGCCTCTACTGCCTTCAGGTAAGTCATGCTTGCAACACCGGAAGTATAGTGGGTATGCAGCTGGATGGGAAGCTTGGTAACTTCCTTCATAGCCTTGATCAGTTCAGAAGCCTTGTAAGGTACTAACAGACCGGCCATATCCTTGATACAGATGGAATCTGCACCCATCTCTTCGATCTTCTTAGCCATGCCGGTCCAGTACTCTAAGGTGTAAGCATCGCCCAGGGTGTAAGCCAGAGCAACCTGTGCTTCACCTCTGCCTTCCTGCGCCTTGAACTTATTGGTAGCATTTACTGCTTCCTGTAAGTTGCGCAGGTCATTCAGACAGTCGAAAATACGAATGATATCAATACCATTGGAGATAGACTTCTGTACGAAGTAATCTACCACGTCATCTGCATAAGGTCTGTAACCTAAAATGTTCTGTCCACGGAACAGCATCTGTAACTTGGTGTTCTTGAAGCCGTCACGCAGCTTTCTCAGTCTGTCCCAGGGATCTTCCTTCAGGAAACGAAGGGATGCATCAAAGGTAGCACCGCCCCAGCACTCTACGGAATGATAACCAACTTTATCCATCTTATCTACGATAGGAAGCATGAATTCGGTCGGCATTCTGGTAGCGATCAGAGACTGATGTGCATCACGTAAAACAGTTTCCGTAATCTTAATCGGTTTCTTTTCAATTTCTGACATTACGAATATCCTCCATAATATAATTTTCTTTTAATTAGCTTTAAAATACTCCGAAGATCGCCATGAATGTACCGGCTGCTACGGCAGTACCGATAACACCGGCAACGTTAGGTCCCATAGCATGCATGAGCAGGAAGTTGGTAGGATCGGATTCTGCACCAACCTTCTGGGATACACGGGCTGCCATCGGAACTGCGGATACACCAGCGGAACCGATAAGAGGATTGGTTTTACCACCATCCAGAACACACATGATTTTACCAAAGATAACGCCTGCAAAAGTACCAGCTGCGAAAGCAACAAGACCAAGGCAGATGATCAAGATGGTTTGATAGTTCAGGAAAGATTCAGCTTTCATAGTCAAACCAGTACCAGTTGCCAGCATGATCGTTACAATGTTCATCAAAGCATTTTGCGCTGTGTCAGAAAGACGATCCAAGCAGCCAGCTTCTTTGAACAAGTTGCCCAGCATTAACATACCAATCAAGGCAGTTACAGGCGGAAGCAACAAGCTGATAACGATAGTGGTTGCAATCGGGAATACGATTTTCTCAAAACGAGTTACAGGACGCAATTGTGCCATAACAATTTTACGGTCAGCTTCGGTAGTGCAAAGTTTCATAATAGGCGGTTGGATCAAAGGAACCAACGACATATAAGAATATGCAGCTACTGCGATAGCACCTAACAGGTTAGGAGCCATTTTTGCAGCCAGGTAAATAGCAGTCGGGCCATCAGCACCACCGATAATACCTATAGCGGATGCTTCTTGCACGGTAAATCCGAGCATCATAGCGCCCAGCAAGGAAATAAATACACCTGCTTGAGCTGCAGCGCCCAAAAGCAAAGTTTTCGGGTTTGCAATCAACGGACCAAAGTCTGTCATTGCACCTACGCCTAAGAAAATCAAAGGCGGGAAAATTTCATGGTGAATACCATAAAGAATTACCTGCATAACACCCGGTTGATCTTCGAAACCGGTTTTAGGAACGTTTGCCAGCAAACAGCCGAATGCGATCGGAGACAGCAGCAATGGTTCGAAGCCTTTACCAATAGCAAGGTACAGCAGAATGATGCCAACAAGCATCATGATAGCATTACCCATGGTGAAAGCGGAGAAACCGCTGTCATTCCATACGGATTGTAAAGCAACTACAAATGCTTCCATTTATATCCTCCCAATGTTCAATTATTTGAGAGCTTCTAGTTTCAATCACAAATAAGCTCTCTTCTAAATATAAAAGTTATTGCTTTCTTATGACGCAAATTACATTACGATCATAACGTCGCCGGTACCAACAGTTTGACCTGCGGAAACGCGAACGTCAGAAATGGTGCCGTCAGCCGGAGCCATGATCTCGTTTTGCATTTTCATTGCTTCGAGAATCATCAATACGTCGCCGGATTTAACTGCGTCGCCAGCTTTAACTTTTACTTCGAGAACTTTACCAGGCATAGGAGCACTGATAGTAGCTGCGCCAGCAGCAACAGGTTTTGCAGCCGGAGCCGGTGCAGCAGCTTTAGGAGCGGGAGCAGCGGCCGGAGCCGGTGCAGCTTTAGGAGCAGCAGCTTTAGGAGCTGTTGCAGCAGCGCCGCCCATATCTTCAACTTCTACTTCATATGCAGTGCCGTTAACGGTAATGGTATATTTTTTCACAGGGAATACCCTCCTTCAAAATTGTTTAAAATATATTAAACTTAAGTGTTGCTAAAACCTAACTTTGTTTTAGAAGCATTCTTTACGTACGCTAATTGCTTCAATACGAGCATTCTGTGTCCAGCCAGCTTCGGGCAGACGACGTACATAAGCGATATCTTCTGCAGAATGGCCAAGAGCAGCTACAGCTGCTGCAATAACAGCAATTACTTCACTGTCATCCTGCACAGGAGCTGCAACAGCAGCAGGTGCTGCGGCAGGTGCCGGTGCTGCTACTGGTTTCTCAGTTTTTTTTTGCGTTGGATCTACCAATTGGATGATTTTCATCAAAACACCCAAGGCTGCCAATACGCCAAAAACTATGGTCATATTGATGATAGAAATCAACCAAGGATTAGTAGTTACAGGACCCATTATTTCACCTCATTCTTCTTAATTAATTAAGCACTATACTGCAAGCTGCAAATTACAAAGGAATATTGCCATGGCGTTTTGCCGGGCGAGTTTCACGTTTGGACTGCAACATTTGCAAAGCGTTGATGATGGTGGGACGGGTGTTTTTCGGCTCGATTACGATGTCTACCATGCCGCGCATTGCTGCTTGGTACGGAGTTGCAAAGTTATCGATATATTCTTCCGTTTTTGCTTTTACATCAGGATCATTTTTGAAGATGATGTTAGCTGCACCTGCAGGTCCCATTACTGCGATTTCTGCAGTCGGCCATGCAATTACTTGGTCTGCGCCCAAATCTTGGGAACACATTGCCAGGTAGGAACCACCGTATGCTTTACGGGTTACTACAGTAATTTTAGGTACAGTTGCTTCGGAATATGCATACAGCATTTTTGCGCCGTGACGGATAATACCGCCGTATTCTTGGTTACAGCCAGGCAGGAAGCCAGGTACGTCTACCAAGTTCAGCAAAGGAATGTTGAAGGCATCGCAGAAGCGAATAAAACGAGAGGATTTGTCGGATGCGTTGATATCCAGGCAGCCAGCCATTACTTTAGGTTGGTTTGCAATGATACCTACGGTTTGACCATCCATACGTGCAAAGCAAGTGATAATATTGGTTGCCCAATATTGTTGGGATTCATAGAATTCACCGTTGTCTACGATGGATTTGATTACGTCTTTCATATCATATGCTTGGTTGGAGTTATCCGGAAGCAATGTATTCAAGGAGTCATCAATACGCATCGGGTCGTCACCGGTTTCTACGATAGGAGCGCATTCCATGTTATTGGAAGGCAGGAAGCTCAGCAGGTAACGGATCTGTTGCAAGCAATCTTCGTCGTTTTCTGCAGCAAAATGTGCAACGCCGGAAGTGCTGTTGTGGGTCATAGCGCCACCCAGTTGTTCTTGGGTTACGTCTTCACCAGTAACAGATTTTACTACTGCGGGGCCGGTAATGAACATTTTAGAAGTGTTCTTTACCATGTAAATGAAGTCAGTCAGTGCCGGGCTGTATACAGCGCCGCCAGCAGAAGGACCCATGATAGCGGAGATCTGAGGAACTACGCCGGATGCAATAGTGTTTTCAAAGAAGATTTTGCCGTAACCAGCCAAAGCGTCAATTGCTTCTTGGATACGAGCACCGCCGGAATCGTTCAGGCCAACAAGCGGAGCACCCATTTTCAGGGACAGGCGTTGTACTTTTACGATTTTAGCAGCATGCATTTCGCCTAAAGAACCACCTTCTACAGTGAAATCTTGTGCGAATACATAAACCAGACGGCCATCGATGGTGCCGTAACCAGTAGTTACACCTTCGCCAGGAAGTTCTTTCTTCTCTTGGCCGAAGTTTGTGCAACGATGTTTTACGAAACGATCCAATTCAACAAAGGATCCTTCGTCGAGGAGTGCAGCAATTCTTTCACGTGCAGTCATTTTGCCGGCTTCGTGTTGTTTTGCAACGCGTTTTTCGCCGCCTGCAGCCAGAATTACTTCGGACTTTTTGAGCATTTTCTCAATTTTTGCTTGAGTAGACAAATCTTACACCTCCATCATTATTGGGAGAACCTTATTTTATATACATCTACGCGGATGCAGACTCTTTGGTCCGCATCCGTGTAGTATGTAACAACTTAAAATAAAATCTTCAAAAGATTTTTGTAATTCCGTATTTTACGGAATTATTTTTTTGCCGGAGCGCAATACTCAAGCAAAATACCTACGGATTTCGGATGAACGAAAGCGATATCCATTCCGCCAGCACCGCCACGAGGAGCTTTGTCGATCATAGCAGCACCTTTTTCAATAGTGGTATCAATAGCTGCTTGAACATCATCAACGCGAACAGCGATATGTTGGATACCTTGTCCATTTTTAGCGATGTATTTGCCGATAGGGCCATCGCCATTTTCAGTGATATCAACAAGGAGCTCAAGCAAAGTTTCGCCACAGGGACTAAATACGGTTTTTACACCTTGCTCAGGAACAGCTTCTTCACCAGTGCAGCTCAAGCCAAGAACTTCAGTGTAGAATTTCTTGGAAAGATCCAGGTCTTTGCAAGCAATACCTACATGGTCAACACAAATTGTTTTAAACATTTCAAATTCCTCCTAAAAGTAATTTTGGTTGTTTTATCTTAAAACTTTACCAACAATGTCAGCGACAACAGAATACGGCTCAATTTCACGAATTTGAAGTTTTTCAACTAAAATATCAAATTCTGAAGTAGCTACAACATTCTTGTCGATATAACGGTTGACCCTGTCATTAAGCATAGCAGTAACTTCGTTTTTAATACGAGCTTTGCGTATTTTGCTCAATTGATCAGATTCAATCAAATATGCTTTGTGCTCTTCAATAGAGTCAACAACAGCTTCTATACCTTCACCCTTGCTGGCAATGGTCCGATTGATCGGAGGACGCCAGCCAACATGTTCGGGATTTAATTCCAACATCATTTCAATCTCAATGTTCAGCTTGTCCGTACCTTCACGGTCAGCTTTATTGATCGTGAAAAGGTCACCGATCTCAAGTATACCTGCTTTAATAGCCTGAATGTCATCGCCCATACCAGGAATAACAACAACCATGGTAGT
>OGJW01000197.1_pt1 | contig 19000 bp, 9 predicted proteins | sample 1572361 | NCBI WGS metagenome assembly OGJW01 (sample SAMEA2582078, study PRJEB24529) | metagenome | biome: Human gut stool | place: China | collected 2011 | reverse complement strand
AATTAACGTTAAAAAATACGCTCAAAGCTTGCTCAATTAGAGTAAAACAGGGCGTATTGGATATAACTTATGATAAACCCTCTTTCTCTAGATATTACAGGTTGTTCAGCAAGTCTGCCTTGCCATCATTGATCAGCTTGATGACCAACTCTCCGAAGAGGGTGTTCTGCCATGCGAACCAAGGACGGGTGTATTTAGAAGCATCGTCCTTGTGGAAAGACTCATGGATGAATCCCATACCGGCATCCGTATTCAACAGCATCTTCATGCAGAAGCGGATCTCGTCATCGCTCTGTGCGGTGAAGCACTTCATCATGATAGACATAGGCCAAGGCATGTCGTAACCGATGTGTGGACCACCGATACCTTCGCCAGCCTTGCCACGGAAGAAGCAAGGATTGTCCTCACTCCAAACAAAACGGCGGGTGTTCTGATAGATAGGATCGTTCATAGGAACATCACCCATATAGCCCATACCCAGGAGGGAAGGTACGTTGGAATCGTCCATCAGGAGCTGGTTGCCGAAACCATCTACCTCGTAAGCATAGATCTTGCCATACTTAGGATGGTTGTATATAGCATACTTCTGCAAGGCTGTCTGAACCTCATCGGCAAGACTGCTGCAATCCTGCGCAATCTTCAAGGCTGCATCTTTCTTTGCTGCATCCTTCTCTGCCACGTGCTTCAAGATCTCTGCTGCCTTGTTCATGGAAGAAACTGCCATGAAGTTGGATGGAATCAGGAATGGAAGGATGGTGGCATCATCAGAAGGACGAAACATAGATGCAATCAGTCCTACTGGTTTTACCGGAGCACCGAAGCCGTCCCAACCGATGGTATCGAAGGCACGGTCAGAAACACGGGTAAAGTGATAAGCCTTGGCTGTCACCTTGCGCTGCTGCTCGTGGAAGGTCTTCAGGATATTCTCGATAGCCTTCATCCATACCTCGCCGAAAATAGAGTCATCGCCTGTTACCTTCCAGTACTCGTAAGCCAGACGGATAGGGTAGCAGAAGGAGTCGATCTCATATTTGCGCTCGAATACATCCGGCTGCATCTTGGTGCGGTCTTTCTGCCAGCCGGCACCGGTAGGACCGTCATTGAAGGCATTGGCGTAGCGGTCGATGTTGATGCACTTCAACTGGCGGAGAATCACACCCTTCAGCATCTTCTTCAACTTTTCGTCCTTGTTGGCGAGGGCTACGTAAGGCCATACCTGGGCACCGGAGTCGCGGAGCCACATGGCTGGAATATCACCGGTATATACGAATGTATCATCATCACCATTTTCGAGCACACGGTAGTGAACGGTACTCTCCAGGGTGTTAGGATAGCAGTTGGCAAACATCCACGCCAACTTTGGATTCTTCTTCAGGAGTTTCTGTACTTCCTTGATCTTCTTCTCTACAGCTGTAGAAGTGAAGAGACGGTCCTCTACAGGAGGACGCTTTGACTCATATTTGCCATTCACTGGGGTTACCACCTTGGTATAGCGTGCATGCACATCTACCTCAGCATTCTCCTGAGCCATAGCGCTCATGGAGGCAAGAAGAGCCAATGTTAAAATAGTCTTTCTCATTATTTATATTTTTGTTAGTTAGTGCTTGATTCTTATGGACGGTCGGCAGGACGGGTTCCCCACTTCGATGGCTGGTTGCCCATCTGCAGTTCGAGGGTGCCGCCCTTCATGATGTCGTTGTACATGATGTATGACTTGCTGTATCGCTTGCCGTTCAACTTCACAGACTGTACGTACATGTTTTCCTTGCTGTTGTTCTTGCAGACGATGTTGAAGGTCTTGCCCTTGCCCACGTTCAGTTCTGCCTTGTCGAAGATAGGGCTGCCGATGATGTACTTGCCGCCGGCTGGCTCTACCTGATAGAGACCTACGGAAGAAAGCACATACCATGCTGACATCTGACCTACGTCCTCGTTGCCGCTCAAACCGTCGAAGTCATCCTTGTACATCTCGTCCAGGGTCTGTCTGAGCAGACGGGCAGCCTTCCAAGGCTGACCTACATAGTTGTACATATAGAGCACGTGATGACTTGGCTCATTGCCATGGGCATACTGACCAATCAGACCAGAGATGTCTGGAGAGGCATTGTCGCCCATCTCACCGGTAACGATGAAGAGAGAGTCGAGCTTGGTCACGAACTTCTTTTCATTGCCGAAGAGCTTCACGAGTCCGTGGACATCATGTGGCACCAGCCAAGTATATTGCCATGCATTTCCCTCGGTATAGTCATCTTCACGATGCTCGGCAGAGAATGGGTTGAAAGGAACGCGGAACTTGCCGTCGGAACTCAGACCGCGCATAAAGCCGGTCTCCTTGTCGAAGTACTTGCTGTAAGCCTTTGATCTGTTCTCGAAGTACTTGGCATCTTCCTTCTTGCCCAGCATGCGAGCCACCTTAGCCACGCAGGCATCAGCCAGTGCATATTCCAATCCCTTGGCTACGGTTTCCTTGGTAGGCTCCTTGTCGTATGGCAGATAACCGTGCTTCTTGAGCAATCCCAAACCACGCTCATCGAGCATAGCCGACTTCTTCATTGCCTCGTAGGCTCCTTCCTTATCCTTCACATAGCCCTTCAGTACCATATCGGCAAGAACAGGAATACCAGGGTTGCCCACCATACAGTTGGTTTCGTTACCCATCAGATGCCATACTGGCAACTTGCCCTGCTGGCGATAGATATTGATGAAGGTGCTTGCCATATCTGGCAACATGTCGGTATGGATCATGGTCATCAGCGGATGAGCTGCACGATAGGTGTCCCAGAGTGACAAGGTGGTATAATTGGTGAAGTTGCCGTCATAGACCTTGCCGTCGGCACCGCGATACTGACCGTTGACGTCTGAGAAGACAGATGGAGCGGTCATGGTATGATACATGGCTGTGTAGAAGATGCGGCGGGAGGTAGAATCGCTGGTCTCGATGTTCACCTTAGCCAATTCCTTGTTCCAGGCAGCATCTGCATCTGCTACTACCTGACGGAAATCCCAGCCCGGAATCTCTTTCTCCAGGTTCAGCTTGGCATTCTCTGCACTCACAGCCGACAAACCGGTCTTTACCAACAATGGCTTGGTGACATCAGCAGCGGTAATCAGCCATCTGCCGGTTCCCAGTGGCTTCACGGTAACAGGCTGGGAGAATTCTGCGAAGAAGAATGCCTTCTGGTCGTTCGCCCATCCCTTTGAGAAACGGTGACCAGCCACGGTGGTAGCTGTGGTGTTATCTACATTGAAGTCCTTGGCTGCATCCCAACCGATACCCTGCTTCAGGTCGAGTACCAGCTGTGCCTGCTGTGCATCAGCACCGAAGGTATAGCGCTGGAAACCGGCACGCTGGGTAGCGGTCAGCTCCACCCATACATTAGGCTGCTGCAGTTTGACTGCATAGTATCCAGGGCGTACATTCTCGTTGTCGTGACTGAACTTGATTTCTTTCTGGTTGCCATCTACTACGGGCAGGAATGCCACGTCGCCCAGGTCGCCGATACCGGTACCGCTCAGGTGCTGGTGTCCGAAACCGATGAGGATGGAGTCAGAATGATGATAGCCAGAGCACCAGTCCCATCCGCGGGATGGTTCTGTAGGACCTAACTGGACATATCCGAACGGAACGTTGGCTCCGAGGAAAACGTGTCCATGTCCACCTGTTCCGATTCGGGGGTTGACAAACTGGGTTAGCTTGCCCGACTTAGCCTGTTGAGCAAGCGATACCTGAGAGTAGCCGCCGGCTAGCACGCAGGTCATCATTAAAAGATTTATAATTCTCTTTCTCATAATGCTATAGTAACATCTACGGAATAATTGAATAAATTAGGTTATTTGTAATAAAACTAATAATACTGCAAAGATACGAAAAAAATGGGAAAAACGGCACAATTCTATATATTTTTTAACTAAACTTTCATTGGATATTTTATTCATCGGATTACGCTGAGTTTACGGAACCTTAACCTCCTTCCTCGGATTACGCACGGATTTTAGACGGAAAGCGACCTCACGGTCGTAACGATACCCCTAAAAATGGGAAAGACAGCAGGATGCCTTTATGGCGTCAGCCTATGGCCGGTAGGCCAAATTCCGTTTAAATTCCGTGCGTAATCCGTACAGCAAGAATGCTCTTCCGATAATTCCGTGTAATCCGATGATGAAAAATGCTTTTATCTTATTTTTCTTTCTATGTGTTATTTTGAAATAAATATTGGTACTTAATCTTTCAAAATGAAAGATAAAATAGGTTCTTATATTTAAATATGTAATTATCTACCTTTTCTTAAGACAAAAGGTAATGGAAATCTTTTGTATATTGACAAAAAGTAGTAATTTTGCAGCCGAAACATAACAAAATGTTATTTGTTTTAGGTAAAAAGAGATAAAAATAACCGTAAAAGAAAGGAAAAGATATTATGTGTGGAATCGTATCTATCTTCAATATTCAGGAGCAAACTCCTGAATTGCGACAGCAAGCGCTTCGTATGAGTCAGAAGATTCGCCATCGCGGACCAGACTGGAGCGGAATCTACTGTGGTGGTTCTGCTATCCTGGCACATGAGCGTCTGAGCATTGTTGACCCGGAAAGTGGTCGCCAACCTTTGTTTGCACCAGACAAAAAACAGGTGCTTGCCGTAAACGGTGAGATTTATAATCATCAGAATATCCGTGCCCGTTTTGCTGGCAAATACCAGTATCAGACCGGTTCCGACTGTGAGGTGATTCTTTCTCTCTATCGTGAGATGCGAGCAGATTCCGACTTTGATACCTTAATATATAAAGGTGAGGATGCGCTCCACGCCCGTATCACCCAGATGCTTGAAGAGCTGAACGGTATCTTTGCCTTCGCCCTTTACGATGCTGAGCGTGATGAATTCCTCATCGCCCGCGACCCTATCGGCGTAATTCCTCTTTATATTGGTTATGATAAAGATGGAAAAGTGTTGGTGGCAAGCGAGTTGAAGGCTCTGGAAGGTCAGTGCGATCATTACGAGCCATTCCTTCCGGGCCATTATTATTACAGCAAGAACCCTGGCATGAAGCGCTATTATACCCGTGATTGGTTTGAATACGCTGCCATGCAGAAGAAATATCAGATTGATGATACTCAGAAGGCTGAAGCCCAGCTGAAGGATGCGGAACCTCAGGAGGAGGCTGCCGTGAAGGAGATTCACGATGCCCTGGAGGCTTCTGTAAAGCGCCAGCTGATGAGCGATGTTCCTTACGGTGTCCTCCTCAGTGGTGGTCTCGATTCTTCCGTCATCTCTGCCGTTGCCGAGAAATATTCTTCTACCCGCGTGGAGAATGGGGGCGAAACCAAGGCATACTGGCCTCGACTTCACTCCTTTGCCGTAGGTTTGAAGGGTGCTCCTGATTTGGCGAAGGCACGATTGGTTGCCGAGCACATCGGAACCGTGCATCACGAAATCAACTACACCATTCAGGAAGGTTTGGATGCCATCCGTGATGTCATCTATTTCATTGAGACCTACGATGTTACCACCGTTCGTGCTTCTACCCCGATGTATCTTCTGGCGAGAGTCATCCGAAGCATGGGTATCAAGATGGTACTTTCCGGTGAGGGTGCCGACGAGGTATTCGGAGGTTATCTCTACTTCCACAAGGCACCGGATGCCAAGGCTTTCCATGAGGAAACCGTGCGCAAGCTCGGCAAACTCTATCTCTACGATTGCCTGAGAGCCAACAAGAGTCTGGCAGCATGGGGCATTGAGGGCCGTGTACCTTTCCTCGACAAGGAGTTCCTGGATGTTGCCATGGGCATGAACCCGGTTTTGAAGATGTGTCCTGACAAGACCATCGAGAAGAAGGTGGTTCGTGAGGCTTTCGCCGATCTGCTTCCTGAGGAAGTAGCATGGCGACAGAAGGAGCAGTTCTCCGATGGAGTGGGCTATTCATGGATTGATACCCTGAAGCAGATTACCGCATCAGCCGTCAGCGACGAACAGATGGCGCATGCTGCCGAGCGATTCCCTATCAATCCTCCACAGAACAAGGAGGAGTACTATTATCGCTCTATCTTCGCCGAGCATTTCCCAAGCGACAGCGCTGCCAAGAGTGTACCTAGTGTGCCAAGTGTAGCCTGCTCTACTGCCGAAGCCCTTGCCTGGGATGCCTCATTCAAGAACCAGAACGACCCTAGCGGCAGAGCCGTGGCGGGTGTTCATGAACAGGCGTATAAATAACATAGCTTTTACGAGCAAGCATATCAATAATAAAATAGTTAGAAATAACCGATATAAAACGAACAAGAAATGGAAAAAGGATTGTACAGTTCTGCCTATGAACACGATGCGTGTGGCGTAGGTATGGTGGTGAATATCCACGGTAACAAGAGTCATGAGCTGGTCGATAACGCCTTGAAGGTCCTCGAGAATATGCGCCATCGTGGTGCTGAGGGTGCCGATAACAAGACGGGTGATGGTGCCGGTATCATGCTCCAGATTCCACATGAGTTTATTCTTCTTCAGGGTATCCCTGTACCGGAAAAGGGAAAATATGGTACAGGTCTTGTCTTCTTGCCTAAGGATGAGAAGAAACAGCAGGATATCCTCTCTGTTATGATCGAAGAGATTGAACGTGAGGGACTTCAGTTGATGCATCTCCGCAATGTGCCTACCAATCCAGACTGTCTGGGTGAGGCTGCATTGAGCAATGAACCTGCCATCAAACAGGTGTTCATTACAGGTGTGACAGATGATAAGGTGCCTGTCTTTGAGCGCATCCTCTATCTCATCCGCAAGCGCATTGAGAAACGTGTCAGCGATCCTGATTTCTATATCTGTTCGTTGTCTAATTCGAACATCGTATATAAGGGTATGTTGAGCAGTCTCCAGCTGCGTCAGTACTATCCTGACTTGACTAATAATTATTTTACAAGCGGTCTGGCTTTGGTTCACTCCCGCTTCTCTACCAACACCTTCCCAACATGGAGTCTGGCTCAGCCATTCCGTCTCCTTGCCCACAATGGTGAGATCAACACCATCCGTGGTAACCGTGCCTGGATGAAGGCTCGCGAGAGTGTGTTGAGTAGTGAGGCTCTGGGCGATATCCGTGAGATTTCTCCTATCGTTCAGCCTGATATGAGTGACTCTGCCAGCCTCGACAATGTATTCGAGTTCTTCGTGATGAGCGGTCTGTCATTGCCTCATGCCATGGCTGTGATGGTGCCTGAGAGCTTCAACGACAAGAACCCTATCTCTGAGGATCTGAAGGCTTTCTATGAGTATCACTCTATCCTGATGGAGCCATGGGATGGTCCTGCCGCCCTGCTCTTCAGTGATGGCCGCTACGCCGGTGGTATGCTCGATAGAAACGGTCTGCGCCCTGCCCGCTACACCATCACCAAGAACGATATGATGGTAGTCGCATCTGAGGTAGGTGTGATGGATTTCGACCCAACCGAGATTGCCGAGAAGGGACGCTTGCAGCCTGGTAAGATCCTCCTGATTGATACCCAGGAAGGCAAGATCTATTATGATGGCGAAATCAAGGAGCGCCTGGCTGAGCAGCATCCTTACCGCCAGTGGTTGAACACCAACCGTATTGAACTGGAAAAGCTCCGCAGCGGACGAAAAGTGGAAAACGCTGTGGAAAACCTCACTCGCAAGGAATTGGAGTTTGGTTTTGGCGAGGAAGACATCGACGGTACCATCATCCCGATGGCTACCAAGGGTCAGGAGCCTACTGCATCCATGGGTAATGATACTCCACTTGCCGTACTCTCCGACCAGCCACAGATTTTCTTCAACTACTTCCGTCAGCAGTTTGCTCAGGTTACCAACCCTGCCATCGACTCCATCCGTGAGAACCTCGTGATGAGTCTTACCGAGTATATCGGTCGTGTAGGTTCCGGTATTCTGAACCCAGACGAAAGCAACTGCAAGATGGTTCGCTTGCCACATCCTATCCTGACCAATACCCAGTTGGATATCCTTCAGAATATCCGCTACAAGGGATTCAATACCGTCAAGCTTCACATGATTTTCGAAACCGCCAAGGGCGAAGAAGGATTGCATGAGGCTCTGGATGAGCTCTGCAAGCAGGCAGCACAGAGCGTGGATGACGGTTACAACTATATCATCTTGAGCGACCGTGGCGTGGACGAGACCCATGCCGCCATCCCATCATTGCTCGCCGTGAGCGCCGTACATCATTATCTGATTGATGCCGGCAAGCGTGTGCAGACAGCCCTCATCGTTGAGAGCGGTGAGATTCGTGAGGTAATGCACGCAGCCCTCTTGTTGGGTTACGGTGCATCAGCCCTCTGTCCATACTTGACATACGCCATCCTCGACGACCTCGTAAAGAAGGGAAAGATTCAGGAGGATTACCATACAGCCGAGCAGAACTACATCAAGGCTGTGAAGAAGGGCTTGTTCAAGATCATGGCTAAGATGGGTATCTCTACCATCCGAAGCTATCGTGGTGCCAAGATCTTCGAGAGCATCGGTTTGAGCGAGAGCCTTCTGAAGAGCTACTTCGGAACAGAGGTGAGCACCATCGGCGGTATCGGACTCGAGACCATCGCCCGTGATGCCATCCGCCTGCACGACAAGGCATTCGAGACCAAGAAGCTCGACTTCCTGCCAAGCATGGGACAGTTCCACTACCGCAAGGATGGTATCAAGCACGCTTGGAACCCAGAGACCATCGCCACCCTGCAGCTCGCAACCCGCAAGGGCGATTACGATCTCTTCAAGAAATATACACATCTCGTTGACGATAAGCAGGAGCCTATCTTCATCCGCGACTTCTTCGGTTTCCGCAAGAATCCTATCTCTATAGATAAGGTGGAGCCGGTAGAGGAAATCGTGAAGCACTTCGTTACCGGTGCGATGAGTTTCGGTGCCCTCTCCAAGGAGGCTCACGAGGCAATGGCACTCGCCATGAACGCCCTCGGTGCTCGAAGCAATACCGGTGAAGGTGGTGAGGATAACGAGCGATTCCATTCTACACAGGATGGCATCAGCCTCTCCAGCAAGACCAAGCAGGTGGCTTCCGGTCGATTCGGTGTGACAACAGAATATTTGGTAAATGCAGAGGAAATCCAGATCAAGGTGGCACAGGGTGCTAAACCGGGTGAGGGTGGTCAGTTGCCTGGCTTCAAGGTCAATGAGGTCATCGCCAAGACCCGTCACTCCATCCCTGGCATCAGCCTGATTTCTCCTCCACCTCATCACGATATCTACAGTATCGAGGATTTGGCTCAGCTCATCTTCGACCTCAAGAATGTAAACCCTAAGGCGGCTATTTCCGTGAAGTTGGTAGCTGAGAGTGGTGTGGGTACCATCGCTGCCGGTGTGGCTAAGGCGAAGGCAGACCTCATCGTTATCTCTGGTGCTGAGGGTGGTACTGGTGCCAGCCCTGCATCCAGCATGCGTTTCGCAGGTATCTCTCCTGAAATCGGACTTTCTGAAACTCAGCAGACTCTGGTGAAGAACGGTCTTCGTGGACAGGTTCGCCTGCAGGTGGATGGTCAGTTGAAGAGCGGTCGTGACATCATCCTGATGGCTCTGCTCGGTGCTGAGGAATTCAGTTTCGGTACCGCAGCCCTCATCGTTTTGGGTTGTGTCATGATGCGTAAGTGTAACCTGAATACTTGTCCTATGGGTGTTGCCACACAGGATCCTAAGCTCCGTGCGCACTTCCGTGGCAGCTACAAGTATCTTATCAACTACTTCCGCTTCCTCGCCGAGGAGGTTCGTGAGTATCTGGCTGAGATGGGTTACACCTCATTGAACGATATCATCGGTCATACCGAGCTCATCGTCCGCAAGAAGGATGAGGAGATTGTTCCTGCCGAGGGTCCGGATGCCGTAGAGCCTGAGGTGGCTAAGAGCATCGAGGAAAAGGCAGACTTGCTCGACTTCTCTCGCTTACTGCATCGTGAGACAGGTCATTGCTCGCTCTATCATACTACCGAGCAGATCCATGACCTCGACAATGTACTCGACCAGCAGTTGATTCGTGGTGCCCAGCGTGCCATCGAGAATCAGGAAGAAGTGAACCTCGATTTTGCCATCAAGAATACCGACCGTGCTGCCGGTGTGATGCTGAGCGGTATGATTGCCAAGAAATATGGTGAGGCTGGTCTTCCAGACAAGACCGTGAACGTGAAGTTCAAGGGTTCTGCAGGTCAGAGCTTCGGTGCCTTCCTGGTCAAGGGAGTGGATTTCAAGCTCGAGGGTGAGACCAATGACTATTTCGCCAAGGGACTTTCAGGAGGTCGTATTTCCATCCTTCCTCCTATCCGCAGCAACTTCTCTGCCGAGGATAACATCATCGCCGGTAACACCGGTCTGTATGGTGCCACAAGTGGTGAGTTGTATATCAATGGTAAGGTAGGCGAGCGCTTCGGTGTTCGTAACTCCGGTGCCATCGCCGTGATTGAGGGTGCTGGCGACCACTGCTGCGAGTATATGACGGGCGGTAGAGTCGTAGTGCTCGGTGAAACCGGCCGTAACTTCGCCGCTGGTATGAGTGGTGGTGTTGCCTACGTATGGGATAAGAACCACAACTTCGATTACTTCTGTAACATGGATATGGTGGAGATCAACCTCGTGGAGGACAGCACCTATCGCAAGGAGTTGCACGAGCTGATCCGTCAGCATTATCTCTACACCGGCAGTAAGCTCGCCCGTACCATGCTCGATGACTGGAACCACTATGTAGAGGATTTCATCCAGGTAGTGCCAATCGAGTATAAGCGAGTTCTCCAGGAGGAGCAGGTAAAGAAGTTGCAGCAGAAGATTGCGGATATGCAGCGAGATTATTAACATTTAACATTGAACTTTGAGCTTTGAACTTTATGATATGCCTTATGGGGTTATCATACACTATACTAATCATAAAGTTCCAAGTTCAAAGTTCCAAGTTCAAAGTATCAAGATGGGAAATCCAAAAGCATTTTTGACTATACCTCGCAAGGAAGCAGGTTATAGACCAATTCACGATAGAATCCTCGACTTCAGCGAGGTAGAACAGACATTGAATAGCAACGACCGCCGACAGCAGGCTTCCCGTTGCATGGATTGTGGCGTGCCTTTCTGCCACTGGGCTTGTCCGCTGGGCAACAAGGCACCGGAGTGGAATGATGCCCTCTACAAGGGCGACTGGGAGTTGGCTTACCGTCTCCTCAATTCCACCAACGACTTCCCGGAGTTCACAGGACGCATCTGTCCTGCACTCTGTGAGAAGGCATGTGTATTGAATCTCATGGATCATGAGCCAACCACCAACCGTGAGGATGAGTGCGCCATCGTGGAGCACGCCTTCTCTGAGGATTATGTGCATGTTGAGATTCCGGAGCGTAATGGCAAGACGGTGGCTGTCATCGGTGCCGGTCCTGCGGGACTGGTTGCTGCCAACCAGTTGAACCACAAGGGATATAAGGTAACGGTCTTCGAGGCACGTGAGAATGCCGGTGGTCTGTTGCGTTACGGTATTCCTAACTTCAAGCTCAACAAGAGCATCATCGACCGCCGTCTCCATCTTCTCGAAGAGGAGGGCATCGAGTTCAGATACAATCAGCAGATTGACGTGACCAAGTTGCCGGAAGGCTTCGATGCCTACGTGGTATCTACCGGTACGCCGACAGCACGCGACCTGAAGATTCCTGGAAGAGAGCTGAAGGGTGTTTACTTCGCCCTCGAACTGCTTTCTCAGCAGAACCGTATCCTCGCCGGTATGGAGTTCTCTAAGGACGAACTGGTTAACTGCAAGGGAAAGGATGTATTGGTCATCGGTGGTGGTGATACGGGTTCCGACTGTATTGGTACCGCTCACCGCCAGGGGTGCAAGAGTGTAACTCAGATTGAGATCATGCCGAAGCCGGTAGAGGGTCCTGAGGATCCTAAGAATCCTTGGCCAAACTGGCCTCGCACCCTGAAGACCACCTCCAGTCATGAGGAAGGTTGTACCCGCCGCTGGAACATCAACTCTCTGGAGTTCCTGGGAAAGAACGGCAAGCTGACAGGTGTGAAGGTTCAGCCTATCGACTGGAAGCCAAACCCAGAGGGCGGTCGCCCATTGATAGTAGAGGCAGGTGAGCCGGAAATCATCAAGGCAGAGGCTGTGTTCCTGGCAATGGGCTTCCTGAAGCCACAGCAGCCTGAGTTTGCCGAGAATGTCTTCGTGGCAGGTGATGCAGCCAGTGGAGCTTCTCTGGTGGTTCGTGCCATGGCAAGCGGTAGAAAGATTGCTGCTCAGGTAGATAAGTTCCTGAACAAGTAATATTCGGTTATTTTTAACTATAAGTGTAGGGAGGTAAACCTTGTGACGAGGTGAACCTCCCTTTTTGGTGCTCGGTAAGTGACTTACTTACGGGTGCTAAGTGACTTACTTACGGGTGCTAAGTGACTTGTTTACGAGGTCTAAGTAAGATACTTATGGTGCTAAGGCGACTTGTCCCGGAATGACAGGGTGACACCGATGACAGCATTTTCTTAAAAAATCTCTCGCGTAGGCGGGCGGGAGGCAGATTGGAAAATTCTTCCTGCCCGCCCGCCCGCGCGTAGGATTTTTTAGAAAACAGGTGTCATAAGTGTCATAAGTGTCATCGAGTCTCTCTTTCTTTTCCTCTTCTTTTCTTTATTTATTAGACAACTGAAGTGTCTTCTTGTTTGGTCGGTTGATGTAGGTCAAGTTGGTTGACAAGGATATTTTCGTGAAAACGTTATCATTGTGGTAAAATAGGGGAGAAAAGGAGGAGAAAAGGGGAAAGAATGCTTAAAATATTTAAAATTTAAGGCTTTTTGCTAAAAATAATGGGGCAAAAACATTTTAATTCAAAAAAAAGCTTTACCTTTGCAGCGGTATATATACATTTTGGTAACGATAAAATTGGAAACTAAGAATGAGTAAAGTAGGAGAGTGACGGCAAGACCTAAGTCAACAACATACACTGGCTGCTTCGTCGAGCCGAATCTTTCTTCAATATAATGAGTTAGACAACATAAGTTTAATTAAATTTTTTATAAAAAATGAAAAGACAATTAACTAGTATTTTGCTCTTCTCTGCCCTCTTGGTGGGTGGAGCTAGCACTTTCGTATCTTGTACAGATCACGAAAGCGACAGTGCTTACAACACTAGCATTTCTCTGGCTGATGCTATCGCTAAGCAGAAGGCTGAATTGACGAAGCTTAATTCCGAATTGGAAAAGAAGCATGACACAGACAAAAAGGCTCTTGAGAAACGTATTGAGGCTAATGAGAAAGCTTTGAACAATGGCGCTCTCAGCGAGTTGGGACAGTATGCAACTTTGGACTTGGCTATCCAGCAGACAAAGTTCTATACCGAGGAGTTTAAAGATGTGAAGGAGAACATCAAGGCTCTTGAGGAGTTCCGTAAGAAGTATCCAAAGGAGGCTCAGAAGGTTACTGATGAATTAGAAAAGAAGTTTAAAGCTTTGGATAAGACGGTAACTGAAGAGGCTAAAGCACAGGAGGAGTTGAATAAGGCTTATAACACAGCTTTCGACTATCTTATCAATAAGAACCTTCAGAACATTGCTATCAATGCAACAGAGAACCCTGTTTTGGGTTACTACAACGCTGCATTCCTTGGCTCTAAGTTGAACTTGGTTTCTTCTTTCTATGGTACTGCTGCTGCGCAGAATCAGGATTGGGATATCACTAAGGGTGAATTCTTGAACAATGGTGATGCTGGTAAGATTTATATTACTTTGAACCCAAATGAGATTGATCCAGAGTGTATCACTGATCTCAAGTTGGTTGATAGCCAGGGTAACGAGGCTAAGGGTTTCAAGCTGGGTGATATCCAGACAACTGATAGAGTTCTGACTTACGGTTTCACCAAGGCTGCTTCAGCTAATGGTTTCTATGAGGTTCCTGTTCTTGCAACGGATCCAGCTAACGATGACTTCTCTTTGAATAAGGGTGAGTTGAAGGAGGCTGCTAAGAATATCGTTGCTAAGTTGCAGAACCCTAAGGAGTCTAACTTGAACTTGAGCCAGATTGCTACAACTTTGTATCGCTCTGTAAACAATCAGTTGAAGGCTTATACTGTTAAGGCTTCTTATGTATTGTATGATCCTACTCAGCCAGTTGAGAAGCGTTTCGTTGTTAAGAGCCAGGTTGCTCCTACATACGATATGGCTGCATTTGCTGTTAAGCCATTGTCTTTCAACACTTTGAAGGATAATCAGAAGTTGAAGAACCTCGGTTTGGCTCTCGATAAGTATATGTTGCCTACTTTGTCTGACAAGTTGGGTAAGTTCATGAATGCCCTTGACTTCCAGATTAAGAATGAGAATGGTAAGCAGATCAAGATGTACTCTATGCTTTCAAGCAAGAATGTTTTTGCTTATGAAAATGGTAACGATGTAATCTTGGTTAATACACAAACCGGTGAGGAGTATACTTTGCCAAACACTAAGATTGCTAAAGATATGTCTGGTTGGTCTATTGATCAGAATGTTTTAAGAAAACACTATGAATCTTATACAGATTCTGAGGGTAATACTCATACTTCTTGGTACTGGGTATTTAATGATTATGAAGCTACGTATAACTACGAGCGTATGTATGTCTTTGAGTCAACAGACAACACTATCGATGAGCTCCTCTCTTCTATTAATGAACAGATTGGTACTCAGTTGCAGCCAGTTAAGGATGCTATCACCAACGCTGCTACAAAGTGGGACAATGCAATCACTCCAGTAAACAACTTGCTCCACAAGATCAATGCTCACATCTCTGATGTTAACCAGTTGTTGCAGCCTACATTGCTTTACAAGAGCACCAAGACAAAATCTTGGAATACTTTGAGCACACTCAAGGGTAAGCTCGGTACTCGTATGACAGGTACAGGTTCTACTGTTCTCGTTGCTACATCTTGGACAGGTGAGCTCCTCGCTCCAGCTTACAAGAAGTCTGTATATGTTAAGGGTAACCCTGCAGGTGCTAAGGTTACTTTGATGGATGGTACAACTCCTGCTAAGAAGATCGCTGGTAGCACTCAGAAGGTATTGTTCTCAGCTACAGCTACGGGTAACTACACTATCGTTTACGAGGCAGTTGACTACTCTGGCGTTTCTGTAAAGAAGGAATATCATATCACTGTAGAGTAATGTAAGAAACGAATAGATGGCGACACATGTTGCCGCCTTCTACAAGTCTTAATATAAACATTATATAATAAATAAGAATTAAAATTATGAAATTAAATAAAGTATTACTGTCAGGTGTTATTGCTTTGAGTTGCGTTAGTGCGTCAGCTCAGGAAGCAGATAAGACTGTTAATGTCTTCACTCCACATTGGTATGCTCAGGCACAGGTTGGTGGCCAGTACACATTGGGTGAGATCGGTTTCGGTAAGTTGTTGTCTCCAAATGTACAGGTAGGCATCGGCTATAACTTCAATAAGGTTGTAGGCGCTCGCTTCTCTTTGAATACATGGCAGAGCAAGGCTGGTCAGAACGTGGCTGGCAACGTTTACAAGTGGAAGTGGAACTATGTAGCTCCTATGGTTGACGCTACATTCAACCTCACAAACCTCTTCTGCGAGTACAACCCAGACCGTTTGGTTGAGGTTGGCGTATTCGGTGGTATCGGCGCTAACATCGCTTGGGGTAATGACGAGGCTGCTGATGCTCAGAAGGCTATCCTCGCTGGTGCTGGTAAGAACCTCGCTGAGGTTCAGGCTCCATTGGAGAACCTTTGGGATGGTACAAAGACTCGCTTTGTTGCACGTGTAGGTGCTAACGTTGACTTCCGCGTAAGCGATCGCGTTAAGTTGGGCGTTGAGCTTTCTGCTAACACATTGAGCGACAAGTACAACTCAAAGAAGGCTGGTAACCCAGACTGGTACTTCAACGCATTGGTAGGTGTAAAGGTTGCTCTTGGTGAGACTCATACCACTAAGGTAATCCCTGCTCCAAAGCCAGTAGAGAAGATCATCGAGCGTATCATCGAGAAGCCAGCTCCTGCTCCTGCTCCTAAGGTTGAGTCTAAGGTTGTTGAGGAGAACTTCCGTCGTGATATCTTCTTCCCAATCGGTAACACTAACATCGCTAAGTCTCAGAGAACTAAGATCGCTGAGATCGTAGAGTACATGAAGGAGAACCCAGATGCTAAGATCACTTTGACTGGTTATGCTGATAAGGGTACTGGTTCTGTACGCTTCAATGATAAGATTGCTGCTCGTCGTGCCTTGACTGTTTACAACACACTCGCAGCTAAGGGTGTTGCTAAGAGCCGCATGATCAAGCAGTCTAAGGGTTGCCGCGTTCAGCCTTTCGAGGAGAACGATATGAACCGTGTTACTATCTGTATTGCTAAGTAATCAGCTTAGCTAGAATACATTAGTAAACTAAATAACATAACCGATCTTCATTCTTACTATGTAAGCGATGAAGACCGGTTATTTTTTTACTGTTTCTGTTTAAATAAATGAGAATGAGAAAAAGACTATACGTACTTTTGATTTCCTGCGCTACCTTGCTCTCTGCTCACGCTCAGTTGAGCGACAAAGGATACTACCGTATTCAGAATGTGAATACCAAAAGGTGGATGTCACTCTCTGACAATACAAGTACGGGTGTTGACAATGTGTCAATGACGGCTGACTGTGGCGCCCTCGTCACCAAGCGCATCTGGGAGGATGTGGTAGCAGACCCGGGATCCATCTTCTTTATCGAGAAATTGGCTGATTCCAGTATCAGACCGAACACCATCGAGGCAAATGTCAGCGGTCAGGGTACCAGCATCAAGGAACTCATCAACTATACACTCCTCATCACCAAGGTAGGTTCTGCCTATCGTGCCTGGCAGCAGGAAAAGGGACAGCCGGTTACGCTCTGCGATCAGACAGCCGAGGATTATGATGTCAGTTCAGTCATCACAACGGGCGATAACTATGCCTGGAACATCACTCCGGTAGATGCAAGCACTAACTACATCGGTGTCAAGCCAACCGTAACGGTTGGCGGCAAGAAGTATGCGGCTCTCTTCACCGGTTATCCTTTTACCCTGGCAGAGGGTATGAAGGCATACTATATCAATAAGGTGGATGAGGCAAGAGGGGTAGCTGTCTATAAGGAACTCACAGGCGTGATTCCTGCCAAGACACCTGTGCTGGTAGAGTGTGTATCGGATAATGTGAAGGATAACCTGGTTACACCGGTTATCAATTCTGCAGCCATTCCAGCAGATAACGCTGCCACAGGTATCTACTTCTGTCTGGGTGATAAGTGGACAGCTCATTACAACTCCACCAAGTTTGATGCTACCACCATGCGTGTGCTGGCAACCAGTGCAGCCGGTAAGCTCGCAGCTACCACTGCTACTGATAATCTCAGCACCGTGGCAATCAAAGAGAAGGATGCCAGCGGACAGCGCAAGACCATTACCGCTATCCCAGCCAACAGCTGGTATCTGAAGGTGTCAGCCAGTGCTCCTAAGGAATTGACCCTGATGAGTGCCGATGAGTATGCTACCGGAATTACCCATGTCAGCAATTCTACAGACAAGCTTACCTATGATGTCTATACCTTGCAGGGTGTACAGGTGAAGAAGAATGCAGCTTCGCTGGATAACCTCCCTCAGGGAATCTATATCGTGAATGGTAAAAAAGTAGTTATCAAGTAAATAAAAAGCTCCAAACTCTTGTCAGTTTGGAGCTTTTTGCGTAACTTTGCAGCCGAATTTAATGAAAATCAAGAATTTATGAAGAAATATGTATTTGCCTTGGCAGCTTGGCTGCTGCCAACCCTGGGTGCTTTCGCCCAAACATTCAGTGAACCCTGCATTCCTGGCAAGGTATTCACCAAGAGTATTGACGCTTCCGTGACGATGGGTACCACCGGTATTGGTGTAGATGTAGCGCTGCCCATCAGTGAGGTGGTGAAAGTACGTACCGGTTTCTCCTGGATGCCTCGTTTTCATGCAACCATGAACTTTGGCGTAAAGGTGGGCAACCAGCAGGATACTGAAGAGGAACAGAACAAGAAGTTTGATAAACTTGCTGATATGTTGGAGGAGATGACCGGTACCCGTGTGGATAAGAGTATCGATATGGTGGGCACGCCTACTATGGACAACTTCAAGCTCCTGGTAGAGGTGCATCCTTTCCGCAACAAGAACTGGCACGTAACGGGTGGTTTCTATTGGGGACCTTCTCAGATAGCCAAGGCGGAAAATGCCGTATATGATGGTACTTCCCTGGTGGCTGTCAATATGTACAACAACCTCTATGAGCGTGTAAAGGCTTCTTATGAGTACTTCATTCCTTATATGTCGTTGAACGGACAGACCGTTTATGCCGACAAGGCGCTTTATGATAAGTTCATGAGCTATGGTCACATGGGAGTGAACCTGGGTGAACGTGAGGATGGATCTATGTTCCGTCTGGAACCGGATGAGAATAATAATGTGTCGGCACGTATCAAGGTAAACAACTTCAAGCCTTATCTGGGATTCGGCTATGGTGGCAGACTCTTCAAGGATAATGATGACTATTGGGTGTCTTTCGATGCCGGTGTTCTCTTCTGGGGTGGTACTCCTAAGGTTGTTACCAATAATATATATAAGATGACCGTAGATGAGAATGGTAACAAGATTGAGAGTATGGAACCAGGCGTGGATTTGGCAAAGGATGTGAAGAACGTACCGGGTAAGGTAGGCGACTATGTGAAGTTCTTTAAGGGAGTAAAGGCTTATCCTGTATTGGAGCTTCGTTTGACCCGCCGAATCTGGGTGAAATAAGGTAGGATGTGTGCCTACACACCCAGATAGCTTAAAAACGGCGATTTGGGGCGAAAATAGGCGATTTAAGGCGTAAAAGTGTTTAAGACTGTTAAATAATGGCGGTTTTTGAAACTTTTTTCTCTTAAAATTTGGTGGTTTCGCAAAATGTTAGTACTTTTGCACTCGCTTTTGAGAAATCACTTCTCTTAGCAACTAAAGAAAGAGTTCTTTGAAAGATTTTACATAAACAGACAAGTAGTACAAGAAGCGG
>OGJW01000188.1_pt1 | contig 19615 bp, 10 predicted proteins | sample 1572361 | NCBI WGS metagenome assembly OGJW01 (sample SAMEA2582078, study PRJEB24529) | metagenome | biome: Human gut stool | place: China | collected 2011 | reverse complement strand
AAGCATTGTCTCTCCGCCGTCAAAATCATCAACAAAGTTCATCTTAGCCGCGGCAAATTCCCTGCCATCTCTTGGTGTAGACTCGTATCTTCCAAAATTCTGCTCCTTTAACCGTATTTCCATTCTGCACGATATGCCAGCAGTTTCTGATATATGCTTTGCTGTGTCAGCTGCTCTTATAAGTGGAGAATATAATATCTCATCAATATATATATTTTCCTTTTTGATACGCTCACCTAACTCTATTGCCTGCTTATGTCCAAGCTCTGTAAGTGCAATGTCTGTTGCACCACATATTTTATTCTCTACATTCCATATAGTCTGTCCGTGTCTTGTAAAATAAAAATAACTGCTCATATATTATTCCTCTGCTATCAAATATTATATACCTATGCACTGTCACGATATATATCTCTGTATCATTTATATACACCACATTTGCACATATCTTGTATATATTTCATATTTTTACACACTATATACGCTCTATTCTTCCCAATTCTTTCAAAGTGTTGTCTGTCATATTGTATACAGCATCAATTATATAATTCCTGTAGCTTGCATTGCCATCCACTTCTGCCATTCTGCGGTATGCAAGCTCTCCGCTTATTCCCATTACGCTAACAGCTGCACATACACTTTCTAATATATGCTCTTTATCCGCTGCTACATATGCTGATGTAAGAGCTGACAGCTGACAACCGGCACCGGTAACAAGGCTCATCATCTTATGACCATTCCTTATTGCATATACGCGATTCTCATCAGCAACCATATCAATTCCGCCTGTAACCGCAATCACAGCACCTGTCTTTTGGGACAGCTTATTAATAAAATCTGCCATTTCTTTTATATTATCATCTGTAATTTTATCGGCAATCCCCGCCTCAACACCCATAGCAGACTTATCTTTCTGCATAGTGTCATATACTCCAACTGCTATATTATGAATTCCCTGCTTTGCGGCTATCGCTTTTATCTCGGATACATTTCCTCTTATAACACCAAACTGTACATTGGACATAAGATTTTGGACAGCTTTAATTCTGTAATCTGATGAACCAGCGCCAACAGGGTCAAGTATTACTGGTATTCCAAGTTCATTGGCTGTAGCACCTGCTTTAAGCATTGATGATAATTTATTATCATTAAGCATCCCGATATTAATATCAAGTCCCTGGCATATCGAGGTTATCTGGCTCACCTCATTAATATCCTCCGCCATTATAGGTGCACCACCGCATGCAAGCACTATATTGGCACAATCATTAATGCTCACATAGTTCGTTATGCAGTGGATAAGCGGATGTCTGTTATGCACATTTTTTATTATATTTTCAAACATTCACTAAAACCCTCTTTTCTATACAGAAAGCTTGTCTTTTTCCATATATGATTATCACTGTATTGAATATTACAACGTCTTTTATCATTGCTTACAATAGTTTGCATTCTCCTATATATGCCTATCGACTTTGCATATTGAATTGTCTATCCTGCAAGATTGTCCTGAAGCTTAACTAACAAGCCTGCCTTTTTTATGCTGAATACTATTATTCCAGATATGACCGCACCCATAGCAGTTGATATAAAAAATGGAATTATATACGCATAAAATGCAATTCCTGCGGCACTTTTTCCCATAAGGAATATTGCAACCGGATATGCACATAAACCACCAAGTATTGATGTTCCTGCTACTTCTCCTATCATTGTTGCAATAATATTATGGGTCTTTTTGTATACAATACCGCATATCAATGCACCGAACATACTTCCCGGAAATGCCATAAGGCTTCCCATTCCAAGCAGATTTCTTATAAGCGAGGCAACAAATGCCGCCATTACGCCGTATCCAGGTCCTAAAAGAACGGCACAGAATATATTAACCATATGTTGTACCGGTGCACATTTACTTCCAAATACCGGAAATGAAATCAGGCTTCCAGCTACTGCGACTGCACATAGAACACCTGCAGTGGAAAGTTTTTTAATGTTGTTCATAATATTTCTCCTAATCTATCAGTCTATTAACTTCTGACTTATTTTAACATAATTTTGTTGGTTGTGTTATATTATATGAGGTAATTATGTTAGGTTATGGTTTTAATTTTGTGTGAACGGGGAATATTATAATATATACAGAAATGAGGATTTGTTATGAAAGCTTATGAAAGATTATTAAAGTATGTTGTTGTCAGAACTCCTAGTGATGAGGAAAGTGGAAAGTCACCTTCTTCTGAATGTCAGTTTAAGCTGGCTGGGCTTCTTAAAGACGAGATGACTGAGCTGGGACTTAGTGATGTCAAGCTTGATAAACACTGTTATCTTTATGGCAGACTGCCTGCAACTAAGGGGCTTGAGAAGCTTCCTGCGATTGGTTTTATTGCCCATATAGATACTGTGTCTGATTATTGCAATGGTGATATCAATCCTGTTGTGACTCCTGATTATGATGGTGGGGACTTAGTGCTTGGTAACAGCGGACTTATACTAAGTCCTGATACTTTTCCACATCTTGCTTCTTTAAAGGGCAGAACTCTTATAACTTCTGATGGAACAACTATTCTTGGTGCAGATGATAAGGCTGGAATTGCTGAAATTCTTACTATGATTGAATATATCACTGCTAATAATATTGAACACCCTGCAATTTGCGTAGCATTTACGCCTGATGAAGAGATTGGTATGGGTACTGAACATTTTGACGTTGAACGCTTCGGAGCTGATTACGCATACACTGTTGATGGCGATACTGAGGGTGAGATACAGTACGAGAATTTCAATGCCGCCAAAGCTGAATATGTTGTGAAAGGTTTTAATGTCCACCCCGGCTCATCTAAGGATACTATGATTAACGCTTCCTTAGTAGCTATGGAAATTAATAATTGCCTGCCGGCTATGGAGATACCAAGGGAAACGGAGAATTACGAAGGCTTCTATCATCTTATAAGTATGTCTGGTGATGTTGCAGAAGCACACCTTAATTATATAATCCGTGACCACGATGCTTCATTATTTGAAGCAAAGAAAGCCACACTGTGCCACATTGAAAAGATTATGAATGAAAAATGGGGTGCTGGAACTGTACAGCTCACTATCACTGACCAGTACCGCAATATGGCTGAGATTATCAAAAAATGTATGTTTCTTATAGATAATGCTGTGGAATCCTGCAAGAATACTAATATACCACCCCTTATACTTCCAATAAGAGGGGGCACTGACGGCTGTATGTTAAGTTATATGGGACTTCCCTGCCCTAACCTTGGCACTGGTGGACACGCCTACCACGGTCCTTACGAACACATAACCATCGAAGGTATGGACAAAACTGTTGATATGCTTGTAGAACTCGTGAAAACATTTTCCAAGCCTATAATTAACTAACAGGCATAAGCTTACGCCTTAACTGTTTCAATTCTTGTAAAGAAATATATGTACTTGAATATTATCAAAAATACAATTAATACACGCCCATATATATTAGACATTGCAAGCATTGCCAATATAAGCATTGCTGATGCTGGCAGAAGTATGCACAACTTAGTCTTTAATGTCATTGAACGACTGGTAACGAAGCTTTCAAGATGTTTTTTGTAAAGCTTTGTTCCAATAAACCACTTATGAAATCTGTCAGAGCCTTTGGCAAAGCAGAAAGATGCTAATAATAAAAATGGCGTTGTTGGCAATACTGGAAGTACGACACCTATTGCACCGAGTACCATTGACACAATTCCTATCATAAGCCATAAAAGTTTAATTGGGGATTTAATGATATTCTTCATTAATGTTTCGATGTCCTTTCTTATTGTCTTGTAGTGACTAACCCTAGTTAATCATAGCTAACTTTGATAAGTATATATGAACATATCATTTTTTGTCAATACACCGGATTAATATACCAAATAATGGCAATACCTCCGCGCCACTTAAGGACAGGAGATATTGCCATTATTTTATAGTTTTTCCGCTCAATGCTTTATTTTAAAGAACTCTTGGATATCTACAATATTTATAAATTAAAGCTTTTCATTATTATGTCTTTCAAAGAAGCTCTTAGTTTCCTTAACTACAACTCCGCTCAATGCGAATAACGCAATCATATTAGGAAGTGCCATAAGTCCGTTAAATATATCAGCGATTGTCCATACCGCACTTACTGTCATATAAGGTCCAATAAATACTGCTAATATGTATATCCAGCGGTATATTTTAACGTGTTTCATATTACCACCGCTAAGATATTCAAGACATCTCTCGCTGTAATAGTCCCAGCCAAGAATTGTTGTAAATGCAAAGAATACAAGACATAGCATAAGCACAAAAGAAGACACCTGTGCCGGGAATGGAAGTCCATTCTGGAACGCATATGTAGTAACTGCTACACCCTCAATGCCTTCAACCTGCCATGCACCTGTTATTACAATTGAAAGTCCTGTAAGAGTACAGATTACAATTGTATCAATAAATGTACCTGTCATACTTACAAGTCCCTGTCTTACAGGTTCGTTAGTCTGTGCCGCAGCCGCAGCTATAGGCGCGCTACCAAGACCAGCCTCATTAGAGAAAATGCCTCTTGCAACACCTTTCTGCATAGCAACAAGCATACTTCCGACTGCTCCTCCAGTTATAGCCCTTGGAGAAAATGCTGCTTCTACGATAATCTTAAATGCCGCAGGAACTCTAGTAATATTAGCTATTACTAAAACCGCAACAAATAATACATATATAATTGCCATAAATGGCACTACAACCTGACTTACGCTTGCGATTCTCTTAACACCACCTATAAGCACAAGTGCAACACAGACTGCAAGAATAAGTGAAGCGATTACTACTGACCATGAGTACTCGCCAAGAAATGGAATATTGACACAATGCTCATTATTCGCATCGAAAAAACCATTAACGGCACTTGAAATACCATTTACCTGACTAAATGTACCAATACCAAAAAGTCCAACACAGACACCAAAAAATGCAAATAACTTAGCAAGCCATTTCCAGCTCTTGCCCATTCCCTGCTCTATATAATAGAATGGTCCACCAAGACTGTGTCCGTCTTCTCCTATAACTCTGTATTTAACAGCAAGAAGACCTTCTGAATACTTAGTTGCCATTCCAAAAAATGCTGTTATAACCATCCAGAATAATGCACCCGGACCACCTGCACAGACTGCTGTTGCAACACCAACGATATTACCAGTACCAATAGTTGCACTTAACGCTGTACATAGTGCGGCAAAACTTGTAATTTCACCTTCTGCCTCTTCTTCATTTTTAACCATCCATTTTAATGCTAAAGGGAGCTTTCTGAGCTGTAATAAACCAAGACGAACTGTCAATAATATTCCGCCAAAAAGGATAATTACCATAAGCGGCACACCCCAGACGAAATTATCAATGTTCGTAAGAATCTGATTAATTGAATTCCACATTGTACTTTCTACCTTTCATATCTAAACTACAGCATAGTATGAGCCTATACTGTCCCAACACCGCAAATGCCGTACATTACTAAATACTTTGCTAATATGCAGACTTTTACTTAATGCATTGGAATTATAGACAATATTGCCTGAATAAATATAAAATCAGAAATAACATTTTAGAATATACAACTTATCATATAACAAGTTATATTATACTGTATGCCTGCTCTGTCCTGTGGCCTGAGAGATTCATATACCCTCTTTATAAGAAGTCATAATATTGTCTTGTAATCCATTATTAACTGCTTATAAAGAACTATATGTTGCACCTTCGGCCTCTGTGTTTATCCAGAACTCTCCAGAGAGTCGATCCATTTACAGTTGCGCCAGCAGATACTGGCACCTGAGAGTGTTACTCCTTCGGCAGGCTTGCGCCGTTTTCCTGCAAACTTCATATCGAAAATTGCCTTATATTAATATAATCTTATTTTCTACATAATTCAACTTATTTTTACAATTTTTTTATAATTATAGAATTTCCTATTACATAAAAAGGCAGCCACCGTGATTACACCCCTCCGCTGGATATACCAGAAAGTATGCTGTATCACTTTATGTGACTGCCATTTTATTATCTGCTTATATTATTTACTTATACTATTCGCCTATACTATTAACTTATATTATCAGCTTATATTATTAAGTATATAATTCTAAGCATTTTCTTTTCTTCTATATAATGTAAGACATATAACACCTGCACTAATCATAAGAACTGCAAGAAGAATTATTGTTCTTGTAACTGAGAGAGTATCAGCTGTAGCCGCACTATCATCTGCTGTTGCAGCACTGTCTCCTGCCACATCATTATTATCTGCCGCACTGCCATTTCCTGATACATTACTCTTATCCTCTGTATTAGAATTAGCAACATCCTCATAGACTACAATATATGTTGAGAATCTATCAGTTGCAAATGTAAGTTCTCCTGTTGCTTCATCAAATGTGGCACTAAGAATATCTGATACCCCATTATGAATTCTTATTACACTATACTTCCTTGTCTTTGAAGAATCTTTATTAATAAGGTCTGAATTTAACTTAACCTTAATATTAATTGCACTGTTAAGTTCATATACATCAGACTTCTGCGAACCTATAATCTTCTGTAACTGAATATCAAGTATGCATCCAGCAGCCTGATTGTCCTTAATGTTACTATTAATAAGTTTCTTCTCATCTTCTGTAAGATTAGAACTCTTATCCTTTACAGTAAGTGCAATATCAACCTTTACACCATTTTCTGCCTGTTTAGCTTCATCTTCTGTAAGGATAGCTTTAATAATGTCTTCTGTTGAATCTACAAGTCCTGTTTCCGGTACTCTTTCATCTACCAATACTGAAACTTTAATATCTGTCTTAACATCAGAGTTATCTGAACCCGGCTTATTGTTATCACCCGGCTTATTATCGTTGTCGCCCGGCTTATTATCGTTGTCGCCCGGCTGTGTATTCTAAAGCTTAGGAATAACTGTAATGTCTGCCTTGTCACCACATACTGTACAATGATGTGATTTGCTTCCTTCTTCTGTAGTGGTAGCTTCCTTATCGATAGTCCATTCTGTACTATAGTTATGTCCTGCCGCTGGAATTACTTCTATCTTAGTATCTCCACATACTATACAAGTATATAACTTTGAACCTGCTTCTGTACAAGTTGCTTCTTTCTGTACTTCACCATCATTCCATACATGTTCTGTATGTTCTTGCTTAGCTTCATTGTAAGAAGTCTTCTCCCACTGTAATGTTGTAAGTGTAAGCTTTCCTGCACCTGTATATGGTTTAACTTTAGTATCAAGTTCTGAAGCTGCATATAATGTGTAGCCAGTATAAGGAAGGTCTTTCTTGAATTCATCTTTATCCTGAACTAATGCTACTTCACCTTCTTTATCAGTATTAAGAGCTACCTTTAATTCCTGCTTTGCTCCATCCATCATATATATTGTATTAAATGCGTTAATATAACCTGCTGGACTGCTTCCGTTACCACTTATAAGTGCATTAGTTATACCTGACATATAGCAGTTCTCAAGTAACATATGAGCTCCACAGTTAGATGATGCACCATTACTTACAATTTTCTTAGCTAATTCCGGATTTGTCTTTTCTATATCAAGACGCATTTCTCTTAAATCCTGTGCATCCATAATACAATTGTATACATGTGCTGTACCATAACGAAGTCTTGGCATTCTATCCATCGAATTCTTATAGTAGTTATTAGCAAGTGTAAGTTTAATATTCTTAGCTGATGAATCATCATCAGACTGTCCTAATAAATGAGTCTTTTTCTGACCATAAGCATAATTGTATATCTGCTGATCTGTCATACCCTCTTCAAGCAAATGCTTATAATATGGGTAGTTATCTTGATTAGCCTTCATAGCATTCATCATTTCATCAAAGAATACATTATCTTCACTTGCTGGAAGGAATTCACACCATGATATTGTTATATTACTGTCATTAACTGGTGACTTAACATCAATAACTCCATCATATGACTTATAGAAAGTACAGTGGTCAACCCATATATCAGAGCTTCCCTTTTCTATTGTCATATAATCCCAGTCATTACGATCATAAGCACCTTCTGTATAATCGTCCCACTCCCATATCTCATCAAATTCAATATTTCTTATGATGATATTATTAGAGCCTGTTATATCTATACATGTATGTGTAATCTTAGCTCCATTCTTAGAGTAGATTGTAAGATTACTAATATCTGCAAGCTTAAGCATTGATACACCTGTCTTTAAAAGTGTTGGGTGTGTAAGTGGCTCAAGCTTATGTGCTGTTATAAATGAGCTGTAGCTGTCAAAGTTATTAATTTCCTTATCACCAAGCGCAATATCTGCTGTAAGCTCGATTACTGATGCCTTACCACTCTTCTTTACACTCTGTATTGCATTAAGGAATTCTTCTGCTGTGCCGGCTGTGTAATAGTTATCTGATGTTTCCTTTAATAATCCACCACCTGTTACATTAGCACTCTGTGCATAACCTTCCTGTGCATACTGTGCAAGTCCTGTATCATCACCTTCTGTCTTTGAATAAGTATCTGATACATATTCTTTCTCTACATATCTGTCTGTGCTGTCTGTCTTAACAGTACCTGTATACCTTATTGTACCTACTATTGTATATGGATCCCAGCCAAGATATGATGTTGAAGTCATTTCATTGGCTTTCGTAGCAGATATCTGTCTTCTGTTACTGTTAATTGCAAATGCAGGACCATAGCTTCCATATTCGAAAAATCTTGCATTAGCAGCCAAATTACCACTCATATCTGTATATGGATTAGAAGCATTCGGCTTTAATATCTTACCCATATAGCAGTTAATCCAAGTAATATAAGCATCTGCTCCCCAAGGTCTTGCAAGATAATACTTACTTCCTGAGCATCCCTCTTCTGAGAGAACCTGACAGTTAAAGAATGTAAGACCATATGTTGCAGAGGCTGATGCCTTAGGAGCTGATACATAGCCTGAATTCTTATTAGCATTGTAACGGAATACAAGCTTGCAATCATTAAATAATGCTCTAGGCTCATTACCATATATGAAATCCACATTACCAGCTATATAGCACTTGTAATAATACTGGGTGCCACCATTAGCACAAAGTGTATCCTGATAACCAAGTATTCTTAAGTTGATATATGATGTTTCATTGGCATCATTTCTTAAAGCATCTGCTGATTCATTTGACTTAGTACCATCACCAAGATAATTATAAGTATTCTCGATTGTAAGGTTCTCTGCCGAAAAGCCTGTTGCTGTCTTATCTATTCTTACAGCACATCTTAAAGACATATCTCCACCAGCTAATTCCTTAACATCATAATATATTCTTGTCTTCTCGCTATCCTCACCTATAAGTGTTATATAAGGAGATTTAACAACAAGATGTTCTTCATAATCACCTTCTTTAACAAGAATAATTACACGTCTCGTGTTATCAGAAGCAACTGAATCTACTGCCGCCTGAACTGTCTTATAAGTTGGTATTCCATTAACCTCCTCACCATCAGTTCCTGTGTATGCACTATCTACAACCTTGTTGTAATTAGTAAGATATACATAATTAAATGTTTCTCTAGTCTTGTTACCTTTCTTATCTGTGAATATTAATTCAACATCATTTCTTCCTTCTTCAATAGCAATGTCTTTAAATGCAAAGCTTTCTTTTTCTTTAACATCTGTCTTTGCTGCTTCACTGCCATTAACATAAAGCGTTGCTGTTACATTTTCTTCAACTACACCTTCAATTGTAATCTTTCCATTGTATACAGTGTCATATGACTTCTTAGTTATTGTATACTTAACAGCATCATCTTCATATACATATTTACCTGTATGTCCTGCTGTTGGAACAGTCCATAAAGTATCTGATGGGTTACTGTAGTTATCTACTTTTCCATTAACGTGTGAATAAGCTATTATATAATAGTAATATGGCATCTCTGCTGTTACATCTTTATCTTTATAAGCACATTCTGTAACAGTTGCTATCTTTGAAGCATTCTCTGCTGTCTCATCGTATGAATAACGATATACCTCATATTGGTCAGCCTTATCTACTGCATCCCATACAAGATCAACTGTATCTGCACTTGAAGCTATGCTTACCTTTGGTGAATCCAGTGCTGCTATTACTGTTATTGCATCTGATTCAACATAATCATTAATCTCACCATTAATACCTAACTTACCAGCCACTCTGAACTTATAATCTCCGGCATCCTTAATTGAATACTTATATGTTGGCTCAGTAATGTCTGATGCAACCTTTTCCCAGCTCTTTCCGTTATCTCTTGATACTTCAAGCACATATAAGCCATCGCCTTCGGCTGGTACTTCATCTGTCCAGCTTACTGTGATGTAATCTCTTGTATAAGCTGCTTTAGCTGTAACTTCCTTAACAACTGGTGCTGTACCTACTGCATTGTAGCATTTATTCTGGTCGTAAAGAACTGCTCCGTCCTGTGCTATATACTTCATATTCTGGATAGTTGCCTTAACACCTGCTAATACAAATCCATATGATACTGCTGTATTTTTCTTATCTGCATTAAATAAGAGATTATCACTTGCACTATAAGAATATGTAGCTGTCTTAGTCTCTCCACCCTTAGGTGTTGCTTTGATAACAAGAGCATCGTCTGTCTTTTCAACTGTAAATGTCACAACAGTTCCTGCTGGAATAGTTGCATCTGCCTTGCTTGAAGCACCTGCAAGGTCTGATGGCTTCTTTGAGTAAATCATCTTAAGTCCATTAGACTTACGTATTCCTAAAGTATCAATATAATTCTTGTTAAATGCGCCAAAGAATATACCATTAGTATTGCTTGAACCACACTCTGTAATTGTTATATCTGCTGTAAGCTTGTTGGCATCTGTAGTCTCATCAAATCCAAAGAAGCTTACTGTATTATTGATATTAGTTGACTTATCAGTGTTAGTAGTTGTATTTAATGTACCACCTGTCTGTGTAAGAACAAGTTTCTGTCCTGTAGGCTGTACAACAAGATTAGAAGCTGTACCATAATCATATGTCTTAGGCATAGCCGGCTGCTTATTATATTCAACATCCTTAGCTGCATATACTACAGATATTGAAACTATGTAAGCTGAACCTGTTGATACAATTTCAACTGTTCCTTCGCTCTCATCTTCATAATTATATACTGTTGTCACATCATCTTTTGATGCCGGCTCACCCGCTATTGTGTAAAGTGCATATGTACTTGCTGGTGCATATGATTTTACTGATATAGTACACTTTCCACTTACAGGTATTGTTATCTTAGCTCCTGTAGTAAACTGTGCTGAATTAGGGCTTGCTCCATTAGGAACTAACTTACCTTTTGTAGCATCAATAGCTAAACCATTGTAGTATCCTGTTGTTCCCTGAATATTATCATCATAATAATCACCATCATCACTCTTAACAAAAGACCAGCTTGTAACCTGCTCAAATATAAGCTTATGTGATGCTTCAGCACCCTTTACTGTAACTGTGTTACCTGACTTTACCTTGTATGGAAGTGCAAGGAAATCACCACCAAGTGTAAGTGTATATGAACCCTCTCTTAACTTAATAGCATCCTTATCTGTAAATACATATTCATATCCATCATCATTATTCATATATATGTATTTTACATTCTTGCCTGTTAAATCAGGTTCTTCCGGAAGACTTACTGTAACGGCATATGTTGGCTTAAGTCCTACAGTTATATCTAATTCTGCATCTTCTGAATATTTAATTCCATCTGATACAGAAGTTACTTCATAGTCATTAGCACCCTTTACGGCTACACTATATGAAACACCTTTTTCAAACTTAGCTGTATATTTCCAAGTATCTGTATCAATAGTTACTTCTGGAACATAGTCTGTTTCCTCAGTTGTTGTAAATACAAGTTCAAGGCCTTCTGTATAATAACCCTCAGTAATGCCATTAATCTTACCTGTTACTGTGCAGGTATCAAGGCTAATGACAGTTAAATCTGCTGTAATCCTGGCAGCAGTCTCTGTACTTACACTATGTTTATAAATACCACTCTTAATCTGGTATGCCGGATTGCTCAGTGATATCTCATATTCCATAACTTCATCTTCTGCTGGTACTTCAATTGAATATGTACCGCTCTTGCCATTCTCTGCAACTGTTATATCTGATGTATATGTAAGTCCAGTTGTATTATTAGTCGCTACAACCTGCATATCAGATGGAATATCTGATTTAGATGTAATAGTTCCATTTATTACTTTCTTATTAAGTTCTACACATTCGATTGAAAGATTTCTAATGTATGTATTAGTTTTAACATCTAATGTAAGCTCTCCTTCATCTCCTGTAAGATAACATTCAAATTCTACATCAACATAACCGCTGTCAGAATTTGCAACACAGGAAATACATTCCATCTTTCTTAAGACCTTGTCACTTCCTGTTATATTAAGTGTATTTCCTAATATGCTGTCCTTATCTGTACCTACGTTCTTATTGACAGTAAGTTTAATAACAGCCTTATCTCCCGCCGCTGGTATAACTATCTTAGTACCAGTATTAACCTGGATTCTATTAGTTCCATCTGTTTTGGGTTGAAACTTACCTGATGTTGCATCAACATATAATACATCTTTATCACCATTAGTATAAGTTCCTGTATCACTTTGAATTGATGAAGTAGAACCCTTGCTTGATAAAACTGTTTCTGAATATCCCCATTCAGCTTTAGTATCCCCCCCATCTGCGAATGAAGCAGATGTTGTCGCATAACTTGTTGATGAGTCAACCTTTATTGACTGAAAATAATTCTGAACATTTGTTGTAAGTGTTACCGATGAAGCACCTTTATCAACTGTTCCTTCAATTATGTAATATGCCCAGCCATTTCCTGACTGTTCTGTTATTTTAATATTGCTCATTCCTGTAAATGCCATATTATCAGCAGTTACTGCTACATATGCCCTTAATGTTATTGTACAGGTCTTAGCATTATTAACTATTGGAAATGTTAATTCAGTGTTTGGATTAACCAGATAGTCGCTAGACCTTTTAGTTATTTTACCTGAATTAGCATTAATTAATAATTCATCATTATTAGAATTAACCAGCTTACCTGATTTGCCGTTCAATTCCGTAACTGAATTATCATTATCGCCATCTGCGTACATTGTAGAACTTACTGTCCACTCTGCACTGGCTTTTTCTGCCGCTTTGGCTGTAATGCTAAACAAGCCCTCCGGCAATGAAAGTCCAGATATGATTAAAGCTAACGCCATAAACATAGCTGAACTTCTGCGAAACCATTCTCTTCTACGTCTTGATTTCATAGTCCATACTCTCCCTTTCTTAACAATACAATGTTTTGTAACTTTTACACAAAACTAATTGCCTATTTTTTATAAGATTACAACTTTTGACGAAAATGTACTACTGATTTTTATAGTTCTCGGGTACCAATTACTGAAATTTTTAGGTTTTGATGTATTTTTTGTGATACATTGCATAAAATCCGTGTAAACATTTACCAATAATCGTCTATATCACAAAATAATATATATTTATTACTGCTAATTATTTACACGGATGTTATACGCATATATTTAATTATTATCATTCTCTTAGTGTCACATCTATTATCTGCCTGCTTGTCTGGCAATTATATTAACTAATTCATCAGCATCTATCGGCTTTGCTATATGTGTATTCATACCAGCTTTAATGCTCCGTTCTATATCATCATAGAATGCGTTGGCACTCATCGCTATAATTATTACAGTACCCGCATCTTCTCTTCCTGACTTTCTTATCTTCTCTGCAGTTTCCAAGCCGTCCATAACCGGCATCATTATATCAAGGAGTATAACATCATACTCATTAGCATCTGAATTCATATATGTATCCAGTGCTTCCCTGCCATCGCTTACTCCAACAGTCCTTGCACCCGCATTATCAAGAATAAAGCTTACAATCTCCATATTCATCTCGTTGTCTTCTGCAACCAGCACTTTAAGCCCTTCAATTGACATCTGTGCATCACATTTACTATTCTTAGCTTTAGTCACGTTACGATTAATTTTGAATGGTAATATTATTGTAAACTCTGTTCCAACATTCTGTCTGCTAATAAATTCAATTTCTCCACCCATTATCTCAATAAACCTCTTGGTTATTGCAAGGCCAAGCCCGGTTCCTTTATAAGCTGTTCTTGCATTGCTGCTCTCCTGTGCAAATGGCTCAAAAGCTATCTGCTGGAATTCTTCGCTCATTCCTATTCCGGTGTCTTTACATATGAAAGTAACCTTAACTATATCGTCATCAGCTGCATTTTCACTATAAGAAAATCTTACAGAACCATTCTGCACATTATATTTAATCGCATTGGATAATATATTCTGTAATATCTGCCTTAAATGAAGCGAGCTGCCTATCAGATTGTCATATTCTATACTGCCCCTGTCAACCGAATAATCGATACACTGTTCATCTGCCTGTGTCTCAATAACACTGCTGACCTCATTAATAATCTTCGTAAGCTCAAATGGTTCTTCTTTAATGGCAATCTCCCCCGACTCAAGCTTATTCATATCAAGAACATCATTTACAAGGTCTAATAAAAAGCCTGAGGCTGACATAATCTTATCAAGACATTCTTCTTCCTTTTCCCTGTTGCCAAGATTGAACCTGCATATATCGACCATTCCTCTTATTCCATTAATAGGTGTTCTTATATCGTGGCTCATACGCCTTAGAAAATCTGTCTTTGCAATATTAGCACGTTTCTCCTGCTCTGCCGCCTGTAGAAGCTGTCTTTTATATTCCATTTCCTGTAGCTGCATTTTACTTTCATCTTTGGCAATAACAAGCTGTCTTACAAACATAACAACACCTATTACCGCAATATATACAAACAATGCGGCAGCAACCGCCCTGTTTCTTAAAGCATATACCTGCTTATCCGCAAAGAACGCATATATTGTATAATTCTCTATCTGCTTTCTCTTGCCATAGTAATAATCCTTTTTGTATGGTACAGCTATAATGCCATTATCATTTTCTTTCCATGCCCCATCATATTTCTGTCTCAGTGCCTTCATATCAAGTCCCTGAAGCTCCTCGTCATTGGAATTAAGCACCTTGTTCTCATCTGATATATACACAATCCCATCCATATCAAACTCAAAGCCTGATATGAGCCTGTCAATGCTTATATCTCCACTATTATCATAGCTTTCCTTCTTCACATATGTAATAACTGCACCTTTTGTATCTTTTCTTGCCGCTACAGCAATATCGGAAAATTCCTCATTCTGGCTTTCAGTATATGTTATGCTCCCTGAACGGACATTAACTCTTGTTATATATACCTTCTGTGGGTGTTCAATGACATCTTTTACATTACTGTCGTCTATAACTGAATCAACATCTGTATATTCTATTCCCCTGTAATATTCACATTCACCCTCTCCATCAAGAACAACTATTCCGTCGAGCCTCTGGTTATACATATATTCATCCAAAAATGTATCAATATCATCTTCATACTGCATGCACCTTACCAATTCCTGTGTCTTATCAGAAAGCCTGTACAAGCTTTTAACTTTATCATTCTGTATAAAGTATTCATAGGTATTAACTCTTGTCTGCACAAAATCCAACACCCTGTCTGCTGTCTTATTAACCGTTTCATTGCTTATTTCGGTAAATATAACAGCTACTATTGTCACCAGTATAAATCCTGTAATTATTGAAATCAGAAATGCTTTAACATCTGATATGCCCCATATTCTACTCTTATCTTCCATTAGTTCCCCCATACTGCCATACTAACGTCAACCCCATATTTCTCTGCTATGTTCTGTATTGTGCCATCAGTCCTCATTTCATTAAGCACCCCTGTAAGCTTCTTATCAATTCCACTGTCATTATCAAGTGAAAATGCAATTCCCAGCTCTGACATGCTTAATTCTTCCCGAAGCACACCAAAATGTTCCTCATTGGACTGTACAAATACTTTCATAGCATTTTCGTGACCTGCTATGGCATCAACATAACCTTTTCTCAGACTAGCATATAATTCTTCCATCGTTGACATACTGTACAGCACACCAACCTGCGGCGTATTCGTATCGGATAGTCTGTCCTCCGGCTTGGACGTTACCTGCACCGCCACTCTTTTGCCTTTAAGATCAGCAAGGTTTTCTATCCCGCTGTCTTTATTGACAACTACTATCTGACGGCTGTACATATATGGTCCAGCCCAGTTGTACTTATCCTCCCTGTCGGTCATTGTAAAACAGCCCCACAGGCAGTCTACTGCTCCCTCATTAAGATATATATCTTTGTTATCCCATACAATCTGCTTGAATACAGGAGTATAACCCATACGCCTGCAAGCCTCTCTTGCTATCTCAACATCAATTCCTGTAAAGTTGCCATCACTGTCAAGATAACTGTAAGGCACATAATTATCACTGCCTATTATAAGAGGCTTTAAATCATTACTCGAACTCTTAGAGCCGTTATTATGTATATTACTGCACGCCATAAGCCCTGCTGATGCTATGACAGACAATATACACATAACTAATTTTAAATAACTAATTATATTATTACTTTTCATTTTCCCCCCACTCTTTAATAAATACACTCTTAAGTATTTCTGCCTGATGTCTGCATATATACTTTCATATATTTATTAATCTTTTTAATCATATACTCTACTGACCTTACATAACTTTTATGTATTTAATTATATAGCCTGATTAACTATAAGTCTATGTTTATATATTTTAAAATTTTTAATTTATTTATATAAAATAAATTATTCCGTAGCTTATACTATATATTAATATTAAAAACAGCAGGAAGATATTGTAAATTTCCAATATCTTCCTGCTGCTTATATACATCAGCTTATATGCTTTATTATTCTATTATAATTGTATGTTACTCATTATTGCTGTTATTAAATATACCTGGCTTTTCTACGTTAACAGTGCTCTTCGCAGCATCTTTATTATCTGCTCCGGATGAAACTGTATCAGAAGATGCATCTCCTATTCCCTTCCATATATCACTCTCTGTAGGTCCGTTAAGTGTAGATGAATAACTTCCATCTTCATTGAATGTTACACTCTCGGCGACCTTTTCAGAATGTGTAAAACCTGTTGTATCAACTGGTTCTGGAATACCTTTGACCTCGCGGAATATCTTCATAAATTCCTTACCTGTAATTGTTTCGTGATCATAAAGATAATGGGCAATCTTGTCAAGGACATCTCTGTTCTCTATAAGAAGCTGCTTAGCTTCTTCATAGCACTCCTTAAGCATATTCTTGACTTCTTCATCAATCTGTGCGGCTGTTTCATCAGAACAGTCAAGTCTTGCATTACCATTAAGGTAAGGGTCATCAACTGTTGCCAGATTCATAAGTCCGAATCTGTCTGACATACCATACTGTGTAATCATAGCCTTGGCTATCTTAGTAGCCTTTTCTATATCATTAGCAGCCCCTGTTGTAACTTTGCCAAAGACAATCTCCTCTGCCGCACGTCCAGCAACTAAAGTTACAAGTCTTGCCATAAGCTCATCTTTGTTCTGTAAGTACTTTTCTTCTTCTGGAACCTGCATTACATAACCTAATGAACCCATAGTTCTTGGTACAATAGTAATCTTCTGTACTGGCTCTGAGTCTTTCTTTAAAGCTGTAACAAGTGCGTGTCCTACCTCGTGGTAAGCAACTGTCTGCTTCTCTTCCTTGCTGAGTACCCTGTCTTTCTTCTCTTTACCAGCTATGACAACTTCAACTGCCTCAAATAAATCTTTCTGTGATACATACTTTCTTCCGGCCTTAACCGCAGCGATAGCGGCTTCATTAATCATATTGGCAAGGTCCGAACCTACTGCACCACTTGTTGCAAGTCCGATTTCTTCAAAATCAACTGTATCGTCCATAAGCACATCTTTAGAATGTACTTTAAGTGTTTCAATACGTCCCTTAAGGTCTGGCTTGTCAACTATAACTCTTCTGTCAAGACGGCCTGGTCTAAGTAAAGCCTTATCAAGAACTTCTGGTCTGTTAGTAGCTGCAAGTATACATAACATTGCCATTATAAATATACCCTTTGATGAATCAAAACCGTCCATCTCTGCTAATAACTGGTTAAGTGTCTGTTCTCTTTCGTCATTACCGCCGCCATATCTTGAATCACGACTCTTACCAATAGCATCAATCTCATCTATGAATATGATACAAGGTGCCTGCTTGGTAGCTTCTTTAAAAAGGTCTCTTACTCGTGAAGCACCAACACCTACGAACATCTCAACAAAATCTGAACCTGCAAGTGAGAAGAATGGTACATTAGCCTCACCAGCTACTGCCTTCGCAAGAAGTGTCTTACCAGTTCCCGGAGGACCTACTAAAAGAGCACCCTTTGGAAGCTTGGCGCCAATCTTTGAATATTTGTCTGGATTATGAAGAAAATCTACTATCTCTGTAAGCGACTCCTTCGCCTCATCCTGTCCTGCTACATCTTTAAATGTAACACCTGTCTTCTTCTGTACATATACCTTAGCGTTATTCTTGCCGACACCCATGCCGCCCATCATACCGCCGCCCTTGGATATTCTTCTATATACAAAGGCAAATATTACATATATGAATAAGAATGGTAATACATATGCAACCAGAAATTCTACTATTGATGAATTAGAATCTGGTATATAACCTGAGAATTCAATACCTTTTCTCTTGAGTAATGGAACAAGTGTGTCATCATTAACATATCCTGTATAGTATGTGTAACCTAACTTGTTCGCTCCCGGAGTATCCCCTGCACTGTCAACTGGTGTAATAAGAATTCTATCCTGTTCAAGTGCAACGCTCTTTACTTCATCATTATTAACCATCTCTATGAACTCATTATAAGTTATCTCCTTATAAGTAGCATTCTTTACGAGATTGTTAAGCATCGTTATTCCAATAAATGTAATAACCGCAGCAATTATAATAAAGACAATAAGACTGGTGTTCTTAGGCTTTTTATTATTGTTATTATTGCCGCCACCATTATTCCTGTTGTTATTATTACCACCACCGTAATTATTACCGTTGTTGTAATTATCCATTCGGCTTCTCCATTCCTAGTTCTTTATACTCTCATCGTCTGATAACTTATCATTAACAGACAATACCCATTATAAAGAAGGAATATTTATAAATCAACCTTTAATAAAAGGTTTCATACTATTTATTTTTTATTAAGATTTTAAAATATATCTATCCGCTTGAACTTTTTAATCAATATAATATTGCTTATCATAATAACAAGACAGCTTACAACTATAATATGCAATGGATTTATTATTCCACCTGAAATATAAGATGTATTAACATACATAAAAGCATTGCCTATGCACAAAGCATTTCTGATATATGCAGATAATATAACTACCATAACTACCATCATATATCCTACTTCTGAATTAATTATAAATGATACCATTAACTGTAAACTTCCCAATGCCAATGAAGTTATATATGACATTAACAATAGCTTTAAAAATACAACCGATGTATTACAGTTATTCACTAA
>OGJW01000181.1_pt1 | contig 20660 bp, 16 predicted proteins | sample 1572361 | NCBI WGS metagenome assembly OGJW01 (sample SAMEA2582078, study PRJEB24529) | metagenome | biome: Human gut stool | place: China | collected 2011 | reverse complement strand
AGGCTTTAAATATGTAAGTAAATACCTCATATCCTTCGTTTTCCAGTTGAGATTTAATTATGTTACCGTAAATAGGATACACATTTGTATCGCTGACAAGTGCGATTTTTTTGCAATTAAATTTTTCTTTTATAAGCTTTCCGGCTTTAGAAATAAGTCCGTTTTCAATATAAATATTACTTATACTGTTATCGCTTACATTTACGCATAGTTCTTTCATTAACCGATTTCCTCTTTAATCTTATTACCTTTTTTCATCAATTCGCAAAGTTCGTTTGCATCTTCATTTACTATGCAATACTTAAATTTCATAAGATTTGATACGAGGTCATCAATTTCACGAACAAGCGGTTCTTTATTATCAATAAAAAGTTCAGTCCACATATCTGCATTTATTCGTGCAACTCGGCTTACATCGCGGTAACTGCCTGCCGAATAACCGGCATGGTACGGTGCAAGCGGTGAAAGAACATATGAGCATGCCAAAACATGAGCAATCTGCGATGTAAACGCAATCATTTCATCATGATGTTCAGGAGTTGTTACAACTGTGCGTGCAAATCCCATTTCTTGTGCAAGGCCTACAAGTGCATCAGATATATATCTCGGAATACTGTCACAAGGTGTGCAAATAAAAGAAGCGTTATCAAATAAATCATCAAGCGAATTATCATATCCGCTTACTTCTCTACCTGCCATTGGATGAGCGCCTACGAAGTAAAAATCAAAATTCTCCTTTTCAAGTTCGCGGCAAATTTTTGTTTTAATTCCGCAAGAATCGGTAACAATGCTGTTTTTCTTGAATAAATCCTTATGCTCTTTAATAAAAGGAGCAATTGCTTCCGGGTAAAAATTCACTATTGTTACATCAGCTTTCGGCATCATTGCTTCAAGCTCACCTGTTTCATCTATAACACCGTCAGCCAATGCACGCTTTGCAACAGAGTCCGTTCTGTTCCAACCCATAATATGATGATTTGTATTTTTTTTCAAAGTTTTTGCAAGGCTGGCGCCTATAAGGCCGAGTCCGCATACAAGAATATTCATAAGCCCACTTCCAGACATAGTTAATTACTTTAATAATAATATATAACTTATAATATGTCAAACAAGAAATTCACTTTTTCAAGATATTTAATAAAATTGTAATAAAAAAGACCGTGATTTTAAATCACGGTCTTTCATCTATTTTATTTAACCAAAGTAATCGCCACTACCATCGCCATCGCCACCGTAGTTATCACCATCGGTAAGTGTAGATGTCATAACTACATCACTAACCGGGAGAACATAATTACGAATTTGAATCTCTGGTTCTTCATATATTTTTTTCATAACTATTAACCCCCTTCTTATTTGTTTAATCCAGCCTGAATATCATCAACGGCGAACTGTGCACCGTATACAGTAATCTTTTGGTCACCCTTTTTGAATATTGTATATGGCCTGTAATAGCAACTGCCTGACTTAGAATTGATAGCTACATTGATAACAAATTGGTTACCGATTGTATGCTTTGTAGATTTAAGTCTTCTAATCGACTTATTATTTACATTTTCTAATTTAAGGTCAGGTGCTTGTGATGGCTTTGTGGTACTGTTAACAGCGTAACCTGAGAACAAGAAACCGCTTTCAACCATTGTATAACCTTCCGGTAATACAAATGTACCGATGAATGCCATCTGTGTTTTATCGCTTGCATAAACAGGTGTTTCAAGTGATGTAACAGCAGGTTCTGCAGGATTCAATGTTTTGTTATTGCTTGCATCAACATTTGCGAGAATCAAAGTACTGTCATCAACAGTACCGTCATCTCTAATAAAGCAATTTGCATTAGCAATAAGGTCAGTTGTATCGTTGTAGCTTATTGCCGGCTTTCCTGTAATGCCATATTCAGATTGACCAAATACAAGGCTTTGATATTCATCCTTTGTAAGAGCTACAATACCCTGTCCGTCATCATTTGAAATTGTGTTACTTACATAGAAAGTGTAACTTGAACCATAGTGAATTACACGATATACTGTTCTGTTAACATTTCCGCTGGCAATATATGTTGCATAAGCCCAGCAATAAGCATCATCATAAGTATAACTCAATCTTGTGTTATAATCAACTGTATTATGCTCAGTCGGTGTTGAATTGCCCCAAGGACTCGTTGTATGGAAAATATCAACTGTCAACTTTTCTTCACTTGTGTAATTAGCAGTGATTGTGGTATTCTCACTGACTTTTTGTGAGCCGGCTGTGAATCCGTCACTGTAAGAAGCAAATGTGTAGAAAGGAATGCTTGGTGCTGCCGGCAATGTGAATGAACCGTCTGCCTCAGTTTGAATAACATTAAGTACACTGCCGTTAAGACCCGACTTAACAGTTACAATATAACCTTGTGCGGCGCTGTCAACAGCTTTAGTTGTAAGATATGTTTCACCGTTTACTATGAAGCTTAATGCAGGTGCAGTAAGCATATACTTTTCAGGTGTAGCATTGACTTTATTATTGTGTCCGTCCTTGCCGAAATCGTTATCTCTTGACGGAGCAGAGAAGCTGTAAGTCCAAGCGTAATTTGAGCCGGTAGGTGCAGCTGCCTGCTCACCGGTCTTAACTGTACCGTCAGCATAAACTGTTACAGCTGTACCGTATTCATATATACCTGTAAGCTTATTGCCGTTAAGGTAAATATCATATGTTCTTAACTGAAGATCGTTATTTAAGTAATTCTTAATAGCGGTGTCAAGAGCAGTTGCATCGCTGTAAATAAGTCCCTTTACTTCAAATACTTCGTTTGTGCTTACATCTGTGTAGCTTACGGTTTTTGTAAATACAAATTCCTGTGAAGCATCACGATACATATCCAAGTCTTTCTTGGTGTCGTCTGCTTTTTGTGTTTCTTTTACTTTCTCTACTGCTTTAGCTACTGATAAGTCAGCGTTAACTTCTACCAAGCTGTCAGCAATATTTTTAAGTGTTTGTGTTTCAGCAGTGATTTCTGCCTGACGGTCAGACATCATTGCATTTTTAGTATCTGCATCAAGATAATAGAACTTAATTGATGAATCGTTAACTGCTTTTACAGCATTTGCCAATGAATCATAAGTATAAGTTTCATTCTTCAAAAGCTTTGCATTAAGTGCGCTTTGTGCAGCATTATAATCAGTCCAATTTGCACTGTTTGGAGTTTGAGTATAGCTACAAGTAAATGTAGTATCCTCAGTTACCGCTGCTTCAGGGTTAAACGCAATGCCAAGTGATGATACCCAAGTAGTGTTATCAACTGTGCATGTGTTTAATCCATCTTCACTTACATAAGTAGGGAAATCCTTATTAAACTGATCAAGTGCTGTTTTATTGTCCAGGAATACTTCGCCATATTTAAGTGTAATATTACGAGTTTCATCCTTAATTACATTTTTGCCGTTGCTGTCTTTAACAATGTTACCGTCTGTATCAAATTCATTTACTTTATACTTAAATGTATATGTAATATCTCTTATTTCAAGGTTTTTCCTTGCGTTAAATAAGTTTGTATACTTGCCTACTACTGTTGAAAGGATTGCATCTGCCGACATTGTAGCATAACCAGGGAAATTCTGTGCAGCTTTAAGTGCATCGGTAAATGCTTGCCATGAAGCATCGGTATACTTATTCTTTTGGTCAAGCATTGCGTTGCATTCATCAGCAAGGTCTTTAAGAGGTGTAACATCAAGCACCTGAACAGTTGTATCAAGTGTTTTGCTGTTTTGCGCTGATGTGTAGTAGTTATACGCTGAATAAGTACCCACATTATTAACAGTCCATACTGAAACTGCACCGAAGTTTGTACCAAGCGTATATGATGTTAAAGTAGGAACAGTAGATTCGGTAAGGGTTTGCTTTTGCGTTTCACCAAGGTAATAGTTCAAATCACCCCTGAGAGTGTATTTTGCTTCTGAATCGCTGTTTGATGATCTAAGAAATACACCGCCGGCAATAGGAGTCATGCTCTGACCTTCGGTTGTTGATAAAACATCTGTAAGGTCGGTATTATAAAGTTCTGTGCCTGTTGCAGTCTTATTACCGCTCTTATCGGTAACAAATAAACCTGATGTATTAGTATTGTTATTATAACTTTCAAGTTTAATACTATTTACATTAAAGTTGTTATATGATAAGCAACCTGCATAAGTTTTCTTTTGTTCTTCTGACAATGCTGTCGGCGTTTCACTTCTCTTTTCTTTATTGATATGCAATGCTGAACCGTTATCACCGATTTTAACTGCAGTAGCATTGATTGAGATAGAATCAAGTGCGTTATTATCTTTACCGTCAACATTAGTACCGAATGTTACATCAAAATGGCCATACTTAGCATTTACTGCATCATGAGTAGTTCTGAGGATGATACCTTTGCTTGAATAATCAGCCTGAACAGATTGTGTTCTGTGGTCATTTGAATTCATAATGCCTGTTGAACCTGTACCGGTAGTATCTGAATTATTTATTGCTGTACCGTTCGGTGTTGCAATAAATCCATGTTCCAAAGCTTTGTATGCATCTACAACTTTATTAACATACTTTCTATACTCAGTCATTTGAGCTTCATAATTAGTAAACGGAATTAAATCAAGCTTTGCAAGATATGTCTTTGCATCAACAAGAGCATCACTAAACTGTGAATAATTGGTATAATTTGATGCATCGCCGGCTTTAGCTTCAAGTTTAAGCACTTGTTTAAGTGTTGTTCTGCCTTCTACTGTAGTAGCATATGCATCAGGTGATAAACGAAGATTCTTAATTTCCTCTTTAAACCTTGCCTCATTATCTGCAACAAGCTTATTTCCGGCTTCATCGTCCTTCGGTGCAAATGATGAATCGCCCCAGTTTTCCTCTGATTCCCAAACAGCTTCCTTGATTTCTTTTACAACACCTGCGAAAGTGTCATATGAAGTTTTAGTGAAATCAGCACTATCATATGATTCAAAATCATTTATAAGGTTAACAAGCTGTGTTGTATCTGCCTTTTCAACTCTATCCACAAGTACAGCTTCTGTTAAACTTTGTGCCCATTGCTCTAATTCAGCTTCACTTGTAGAATAAGGCTTACCTGATTCATAGTTAAAACCGTTGTCATTAACTTTAGCCATAAGTTCTTGGCATTTTTCATAAATAGCCTTGAAATTTGCCCATGAATCAGGCGTATATGCAGCACCGTTATTTTCAATAGCATTAGCATATTTCTTTCTTACATCGGCACTCATAGCATCACGAATAGCCGCGTAACCAGCTTTATCTGTATCAGTAAACGAAGCATTGTTAGCATTGCTTACTCTGTTTTCAGCTTCGGTAGCATAACCGCTGTAATTATTTGATGAAGTGAAATAATCATTAGGGTTAAATGAAGTAAGGCTATCCATAGCGAGAAAGTAAGCTTTAAGTCCGCCCTGTGAGTAATCTTTAAACTGAACGGTTTCAATCTTCTTACCGTCAACCTTAACAGCATTTTTAATTACTGCATAGTTAACTACATGGATAGGGGTTGAGCCTGATACCGTAACATTCGCACCATTGGTGTCACTTACTTCACTCTGATTGCCGGAAACATAAGCTTTAAATGAAGGAGTTAAATCAACTTTATAAACAGGGCTATTTGCAGGGTCACTCGCAAGGGTGCCGCTGTAAACAAGCTGATTTGCAAAGAAGTTTTGCCATGTCGTTGTCCCAAGACCTTGCTTTGTTACTTGGTAATTAGATGTAATAGAAGCGGAAGAATTAGAGAGCTTATCAGTACCTTTTGTCCAAGCATAGTTCCAGTCAAGGTAGTTATTAGAGCCGGTTCTGCCTTTCCATTCGGAATTAAGAGTTAAGTCACTCGCTGTAGAAGAAATAGCGAAAACATATCTGTTTTTACCCTTTTTTTCACCACCTGCATTTGCCATTATTTTGGTTACAAGCGGAGTGCCACTGCCGTCATAAAGCATAGTCACTTCAGGATAATAGAGAGTCAAAGCATTACGGCCGTCTGAACAAGTAGCTTTACCGTTGTTACTTGAAGTATCAGTCACAGTGCCTGCCCAAATAACATTGGAAAGGTATTCTGCGCCACCTGCACTTTCTGTGCTGAATACCTTATCATACTGATTAGTGATAGTTACTTTGCCTGTAAATTCAGTCATAGCTTTTATAGCCGAATCAAGTGCATCGCACTTACCGTTAAGTGCGTTTGTTTCGCCGCCGTAGATATAAGCGTCAAGAGCTTCACGGCATGCTACATACGCTGCGTATGCAGGCTCAACATTGCAGTAAACAACATCTTTTTCATAAAGTTTACTTTCAAATTCGGACATTTTATTTTCAATTTTTATAACTTCAGCATCCTGTGCTGCATCAGTCCACGCATCTGCCGCAAAAACATGCAAAACAGAAAGCGGAATTGAAGTTGCCACCATCAATGCAGCAAGGAAAATAGCCAAAACCTTTTTTGAAAGTCTTTTTTTCATTTTCGTTCCTCCTTAAAATTTGCAGGTACCTTTTGTTCACCAAACATCGCTGTTAACCTGACCAAAAACACACGATACCGGCAAGCAAAAATGCCCTTACAAGTGCAAAATGGCATAGTAACACCTTTTACACTGATATTTGGCATAATTATAGCATTTATTAAATTATATGTCAATAGATTTAGGTGATTTCAAGCCCGAAAATGTTTACAATTTTTTAACATTTATTTACAAAATATCGCAAAAAAACAGCAGAAGCTTGTGCTTCTGCTGTTTTTCTATTTATAGTCTTTTATACTTTGTTTAATTATTTTGGTAGTGGTTTCATTCTTCTTGCCATTAGATGAAATCACAATTTGCGGATACCATTTTGATGCGCCTAAAAAGTTATTTGCTATTCCCTTTTCATTACAAATAACCTGCGGATAACGCACCAAATTTTTAGGCATAGCTTTAAGCTTATTATTATCATCCCTTGCCACGCCTACTACTACAAACCTGAAATCTTGGTGATAAGAGGTTGGGCAGGAAATAGTGATAAGGGTATCATCCCTGGTAGGCGAAACATCTGTATTATAAATAAATCTATAATGCAATCTTTCAAAAAATTCAAGTGAACTTGACGGGGTTTGCTGTTCGGTTACATTATACGGGAAAATATAACCGTTATCATCGCTCTCTTTGGTATTGATATAAAAAGCGCCGATAATTTTGAAATTATAATCCTGCTTTAAATCGGAATAAGACACAAAGCCTGACGCCGAATGATTATATGCATCAATAGATGAATAATATTTTTCAAGCGAATCATCATTAAGGTAAACCACAAAATTTGTGGTTTTAGCACCTTTTTGTGACGCTTCGGCATACGGGTTTTTACCGTCTGCCTTTGCCAAAACAGGCGATTTAAGCTTAATATCACCGATGGTTATATACCCCGCCATATTAGGGTTTTGCCCGTAAAGGTCACAATATTTTTCCATAATACCCGACGGAAAAGAAACATCTGTATATTTCTTTTCATACTTATGGATATAAGCGGTTTTTGATGATTTAATTGCACCGCCTATACCGAAAACGCATGCAAAAAACAGTGCTATAATTATTACTATTATAATAGTAGGTTTAAGTATTTTTTTAAGCTTTGAATAATCAAACTTTTTAAAATCAAAGCTTGACTTTTTTGCTTTGGTTTTTTTAGCTTCGGGTTCTTTCTGCAATGATTTTTCATTTGAAAAATCGGTATGTGGCTTAGGCGGAGCAAGTGGTTCATCAATATGCCTTTCGCCGGGCAAATCATTATTATCACGCTTTGCCTGAAACTCCTTTAAAATTTCATCAATGCTGTTTGCTTCAAAATCTTTATTATCTTCACTCATAATTATTTAATAATAACCTTTTTAACATCATTTATTGCTTTTTCAAGCATTTCATCAAGATTAGGTATCTTTTGTTCTGCTTTAATTACATCATCAATATGCGGCCTTGTTTTAGGGTGCTTAGGTGTAAATACCGTACAGCAATCTTCATAAGGCTGAATAGAAATATCAAAAGTATCAATCTTGCGTGAAACTGCGATAATTTCTTCTTTATCCATACCGATACAAGGCCTGAAAACAGGCATATCTGCCGCACAATCGGTACAAGCAAGCGCATACATAGTTTGGCTTGCAACCTGGCCCACGCTCTCACCGGTAATAAGGGCGGTGCAATTTTGCATTTCGGCAATTTTCTGCGAAAGCTTCATCATAAGGCGGCGCATAATAATTGTAAAATACTCCTCCGGGCAGTAATCCCTTATAGCTTCCTGAAGTTCGGTAAAAGGTACAACATAAGTTGTGATAACACCCGAATAGCGTGCTACTTTTTTAAGCAAGTCCATAACTTTCATCTCTGCAAGTTCAGATGTATAAGGCGGAGATGCAAAATGAACAGCGCAAAGCTCAATTCCCCTTTTCGCCATCATATATGCCGCAACAGGAGAATCAATACCGCCGCTGATAAGTATAGCCGCCCTGCCGTTAGTGCCGGTTGGCATACCGCCTGCGCCCCTGATATTATTACCCCTTACAAAAGCGTATTTTTCCCTGACTTCAACTGTAACGATAATATCGGGATTATGCACATCAACTTTTAAATTATTGAATTTTGAAAGGATATAGCCGCCTAGTTCCCTGCTGATTTCAGGTGATTTCATAGGGAATTTTTTATCCGAGCGTTTAGCTTCGACCTTAAAAGTTTTAACGCTTGAAAGTTCATCATAAAGATAATCGCAAGCTTTATTTTTAATATCGTCAAAATTCTTTTCACATTCACACGCGCGTGAAAATGCGGCAATACCGAAAACGCGTGAAATTCTGTCTGCCGCTTCGTCAAGGTCAATATCATCATCAAGCGGCTCAACCATAATGGTTGACTGGCTTTTTGTATATTCAAAATCGCCGAGGTCTGATATTCTGTGTTTGATATTTTTAACAAGCTTGTCTTCAAAGCTTGAACGGTTAAGCCCTTTAAGTGCAAGTTCACCGTTTTTTACAAGTATAATTTCTTTCATTACTATTTTCCGTTTCTATTTTAATGGGTGGGTTTTAACAAGTTCATCAAGTGAAGATGCAAGCAAATCAACATCATCTTTTGTATTATACCTTGAAAAACTAACCCTAATGCTTTTATCTATAATCTCATTCGGCAGGCCCATAGCGGTAAGCACATGGCTTTTTTTACCCTTGGCGCAGGCAGAACCGTTGCTCACATAAACGCCGTATTTTGCCGAAAGTTCCTGCAAAACAGTTTGGCTTCTCATAAAAGTAGGAATATAAACATTCAAAATATAAGGTGATGTATCCTCATCATTATTAAACTTAATTCCGTCTATTTCAGCAAGCTTTTGCCTTGCGTACAAATTAAGTTCTTTAATTTTTTTCTTCTGTTCATTCACATTAGGCAGTGCCTTTACCGCCGCACCGAAGCCGGCAATAAGCGGTGAACTTTCCGTTCCCGGCCTAAGCCTTTTTTCCTGCTCGCCGCCGAAAGTTCTGGCAAAATTTTGGTCGGTCAAATTTGCATTTTTATTAACATACAACGCGCCTATGCCCTTTGGCCCGTGAATTTTATGTGCCGTGATTGAAACAAGGTCGGCCCCGAGCTTTTTAGGGTTAATATTAACCTTACCGTAAGCATGAACGCAGTCTATATGCACAAGTGCGGGTGCACCTGCCGCTTTAACTGCTTTTGCAATGGATTTAACAGGCATTACCGTTCCGACTTCGTTATTTATATACATCATTGAAACCAAAATTGTATCTTTATTTACTGCGTCAAAAAGCTGCTTTTCGGTAATATTACCGCGACTGTCAGGCTCTAAATAAATCACTTCAAAGCCCTGTTTTTCAAGTTGCTGTGCGGACTGAAGCACACTTTCATGCTCAATAGCGGTTGTAACAATCCTTTTGCCAAGCCTCCCTTTCGCCCGGGTTCAACCAAACAAAGCCATATTATTAGCCTCCGTTGCACCGGAAGTGAATATGATTTCATCTTTATCAACGCCGAGGGAATCTGCCACAGCACCCCTTGCCAAGATAATTTCTTTCATAGCTTTAATGCCCAAATCGTGCAAGCTTGATGCATTGCCGAAATTATCCGTAAGCATATTCACAACAGCACTTACACATTCCTCGCAAGGCTTAGTTGTTGCCGAATTATCTAAATACGCACTCATAAATTCATTAGTTCCTTTAACTTAAATACTGCCGCAATAGTTTTTGAGTCTTTAATTTCATTAGTCATAATTTTAGTTACAACCTCTTTAATCGGCATTTTAATTACATCTAAAAATTCATCATCATCAAGATGCTGCTTTCCGTAAGTAATACCTTTGGCATAAAAAAGCCTGATGATTTCACCGCAGTAACCCGGTGACGGATAAATTTCGCCGAGGGATTCAAAAATCTCCGCTTCGGCTCCGCATTCCTCTGAAAATTCCCTGATACCCGCTTCTTTAGGGTCTTCGCCTTTTTCGAGCTTACCGGCAGGAATTTCATAAATAGTTTCTTTATAAGGATATCTGAATTGCCTTACAAGCAGGATTTCATTATCTTCAGTCAAGCCGATGATTCCCACACCGCCCGGGTGGTCAACAACTTCCCTGTCCGCAATATCCCCATCAACGAGCATAACGGTATCCTTATGCACATCAATAATTCTGCCGCTGAATATGCCTTGCACATCTTGAGTCTGCTCAAAATAGCCGAGAGCAATGGCAAAAACATCATCAATCTTTTCTGCAATAAATTTTGCACCGGCAGAAGCAAATTCAACGCGGCTTCCGTATCCCCACATTACACCTACGCTGTCAATCATATTAGCCTTTGCACCATCAATATCATATTTTTTATCGCCCACCATTAAGGTTTCGTTACCCTGGGTGTTAAGCTCCTTAATACAGCGTGAAATAATATTAGCTTTTGACTCGCAATCGGCAGAAAAAGTAACGCCGCAGATAACATCAAAATATGATTTCACACCATAATGATCAAGCAAAGCTTCCACATAATCCTGTGGTTTTGAAGAAGCAATACCAAGCTTGATATTTTCCTTTTTGAGCTTTGAAAAAAGTTCCTTTATTCCGTCATAAAGTTTACTTTCAAGAAGGCCTTTATTTGTATAACGCTCCCTGTACTTTTTTACAAGCTTATCTGCCATATTAGCGTCAACGCCGAATTTTTCCTGAAAAGTAACAAGAAGCGGAGGGCCGATAAAAAATGTAAGTTCTGTATATTCCGGAGCCTCAATATTATAATAATCAAGCGCATATTTTGCACTTTTAAGTATACCTTCGCCGGTATCGCAAATCGTACCGTCAAAATCAAATATTACTGCCTTATATTTCATTATCCGTTTACCTTTTTCATAAATTTATCAGCCAAAACAACAAATCTTTCAATTGTGCCTTTGCCTATTACATTGCCGTCATTATCCTTAGCACTGACTGAAAAAACAAGTCGCCTGCCGTCAACTTCTTCAAGCTTGGCCACAGCAGATACGGTAGTTACCATTGAACTTGCTTTATCGTGCGTAATATCAATCTTTGTGCCGACTGTGGTTTCCCCGTCATCAAGAAGCGGTGAAACTGCCTGGCAAGTCGCTTCTTCCATAAGGGCAAGCATCATCGGAGTTGCATAAACAGGGAGTGAACCTGAACCGACAGCCGCAGCCGTATTTGTTGAATTGACCGTTACAAGAGCTTCGCCCTTATATTCGCCGTGAAATTCTTTCATAAAGTACACCTCTTTTAAAATAAAACAGAATTATATCTTTAAAATCTTAAACATTATATCACAAAATTTCAGTGTATACAATACAAATAATTTATGTTATACTTTTATTAACACTATCTGTACATTTTAGGAGTACACTATGGCAGAAAAATCAAAACGAAAAAGAATATATTTCCTTGATGAATTAAGGGGATTTGCAATTTTATGTATGATAGTTCATCACGCTTTTCTTGATGTAGGCGATGTATTGGGACTTACTTGGGGATACAGAATTTTTGATGCGCTATGCACCGTTCAGCCCGCTTTTTGGGCGATATTCATTATCATTTCAGGCATATGTTCACGCCTTTCGAGAAATACAATTAAGCGCGGATTTGTAGTTTTGGGTGCAGGCTTAATTATAACTCTTTTTACAGCAGTAATTATGCCGCTGTTTGGTTTCACCGGTTCTAAAATTTATTTTGGCATACTGCACTGCCTGGGAAGCTGTATGATTATAACAGGGCTTTTAATGCCGGTTATTAGCAAAATAAATTACAAACTCGGGGCCGTAATTTCAGCTTTTTTATTTATTTTCACATACGGCATTAACACCGGCACAATGCTTTTCACACTCATTAAATTACCTGCCTCCTGGTATCAATATGATTTTTTAGCACCGCTCGGTGTATACTCCAAAAACTTTAAAAGTGCCGATTATTTTTCCATAATTCCTTGGTTATTTTTATTCCTTTTCGGTGCATTTATCGGCAAACTTGCAATAAATGAAAATTTACCGAAATTTATGTATAAACAAAGGAGCAAATTTCTCTGCACGGTAGGCAAAAACAGCCTTTGGGTTTACATTTTGCACCAGCCTGCAATATATTTAATAATGTTGATTATAGCATTTATAATTGCATAATGCTTCACAAAAAGGCGCACCGCTTCATAGTATAAACAGGTGCGGTACTGATATAATTAAATCCCAAACGCACTGCAAAGTACGCTTGGGATTTTTCTTTTTGCTTTTCGGCTGTTAGCTTAGGTGGTGCAAAGCATCTTTAAAACAGCCTTAGCCGTATCAGCCGTTCACATAGAAGCGGTGCTTTGCGGTATCGCTTCATTTGTGCGTTTATTGAAGATTTATCCATTGTTCATTTGTTTTACTTATACTGAAAATACAATAACTGCCGATTTTTTCAATAATAGCTTCGGCACTTTTGATATGCCTGCTCACAGTAGGTTGTGACAAGCGTAAAATACTTGCAATTTCTTTTTGATTTTTCTTATCTATGTAAAACATTTCAAAACAAAGCCTCTGCTTTTGAGTTAACTCATTTTTTACAATTTTAGGAAGAACAGCGTATAAAGAGTTACGCAAAATTCTTTGCTCGTCACATCCCCTGTCTTCAAACGGATTATATGAACCCATATATTCTTCAAAAAACCGAATCATAAATCTTCCTCCTCATAATAATGGGACAACATAAAAAATACACGCCTGCATTCACAAGCCATATCATAATAAATTTTTATCTTTCTTCTAAGCCTAACCAAATCTTCACCGCGATATACGCTAAGCAGCGGTCTAAGTCCGTCAACCTTGGCACAAAGCACTTTGTACTGCTTATCATACTCATAAGCGAGTTCGTCAATATTCATCAAAATCGACCTGCCTTTACAGAAAAATTATTAGGTGTCGCCCTATTAGGTACTGGCGGGTGAAACAGAAACCTGAGTGGCAAAAGGACCATACCCTTGAGTTCGATATTATACAAACATTCGTTCTATGTCAACAAAATATGACTATACAGTACATATTTTTTCTCTTTTTTTAATACATCGCATAATTCGACAATTTTATACATTATATGTAATATATATCAAATAATTTTAACATTTTGCTTGACATATTATGCAACTTGCACTATAATAAGGTTGATTTGAAATGGACCGCACCATTTCAAACTCTTGGTCCTCCATAGTTTGTAATGACAGAGAGGGGAAAGCCGGAACACTTAAAGTGTTTCGGCTTTCTTTCTTTTTCACTACGCATAAAAATATGAATAAAATTTAATATATTTATTTATCTTTGATATTTACTTTTTACCTTTAAAGTATTAGAATAGTATACTATTGACAAATAAGATTAGTTTTATTTTTAATAAAGTATTTGTTACCTGAAAGGCTATGGTGATTATTATGCGTGAAAGAACTTATGTTAAGATAGATTTAAACGCACTTGAATATAATATCGACTCAATATCAAAAAAAGTAAATAAAAAAGCCAAAATTCTCGGTGTAATTAAAGCCGACGCTTACGGCCACGGTGCTGTTGAAACAGCAAAATATATTGAAAATAAATGTGATTTTTTCGGCGTTGCCTGTGTTGAAGAAGCAACAGAGCTTATAGAAGCGGGAATTAAACTGCCAATACTTGTTTTGGGCTATGTTTCGCCTGATGAATTCAGCATTACCGTTAAATATGACATAAGAGTACCTGTTTTTTCTTACGATAGTGCCAAGGCGTTATCAGATGAAGCTGTAAGGCAAAATAAAACAGCTGATTTTCACTTTGCTGTTGATACCGGTATGAGCCGAATAGGCTTTCAGGTTGATGAAGAAAGTGCAGACATTTGCAAAGAAATTTGCAAATTACCTAACATAAATGCAGAGGGCCTTTTTTCTCACTTTGCAACTGCTGACGAAACAGATTTATCCAAGACATATGAACAGCAAAATAAATTTAAAACATTTATTGAAATGTTAAGGCAACGAGGAATCGAAATTCCTATAAAACACCTTAATAATTCTGCCGGAATTATGCATTTTGATGATTGTTTTGATATGGTGAGAGCAGGAATTATTTTATATGGGCTTTACCCATCACACGAAATTGACGAAAACCTGCTTGATGTTAAACCTGTAATGGAATGGAAAACTTATGTTTCACATATCAAAACACTTGAAGCAGGGCGCGAAATTTCATACGGCGGAACATTTAAGGTTGAAAAGCCTATTGTTGTGGCTACAATTCCGGTTGGTTATGCAGACGGATACCCGCGTTGCCTTTCAAATATCGGCAAAGTTTTGATTAACGGAAAATATGCAAATATTTTAGGCAGAGTATGTATGGACCAATTTATGATTGATATTACCGATATACCTAATGTTAAACTCGAAACACCGGTAACTCTTATAGGTCGCGACGGGGATGAATATCTTTCTATGGAAGAAGTCAGCGAACAGGCATATTCGTTTAACTACGAACTGCCTTGCCGAATATCACGAAGAGTTACAAGAATGTATGTAAAAGACGGAAAAGAAGTTAAAAGCGTAAATTATCTGCGATAAAACATACATTATTTTGTATTTTTATGCATAATCGTTTTTGCTGTAAATATAGTATTTCCGCCGTTTTCTCCTTACTTTATTGTAATATTATACAAAACGACGGTGTGTTTTATCTGTTTTTGTGCATATTTATACAAACTTTATAAATTTGCTTGCAATATTGAATACAGATAACTATAATGTAGACAACAAGTAAAAATTCCCAAAGGAGATATATAACAATGAACAAAAAGGATATTAAAAAAGTAGTTCTTGCCTATTCAGGCGGACTTGACACATCAATCATCATCCCTTGGCTTAAAGAAAACTACAACAACTGCGAAGTAGTTGCAGTATCAGGCGATGTCGGCCAGGGTACAGAACTTGACGGACTTGAAGAAAAAGCCATTGCAACCGGTGCTTCAAAGCTTTACATTCTTGACCTTAAAGAAGAATATGTAAAAAATTATATTTTTCCTTGCGTAAAAGCAGGTGCAGAATATGAAGAATATCTTCTCGGCACTTCACACGCTCGCCCTTGCATTGCAAAGGGACTTGCTGAAATTGCAATTAAAGAGGGTGCTGACGCTATCTGCCACGGATGTACAGGTAAGGGTAACGACCAAGTAAGATTTGAGCTTGCACTTAAAGCGCTTGCACCTGAAATGGAAATCATCGCGCCTTGGCGTGAGTGGGATATTAAATCTCGTGAAGAAGAAATCGAATACGCAGAAACTCACAATATTCCGCTTAAAATAAACCGTGAAACAAACTATTCAAAAGATAAGAATGTATGGCATTTGAGCCACGAAGGTCTTGACCTTGAAGACCCTGCAAACGAACCGCAATATCTTAAAGACGGTTTCCTTGAACTCGGTGTTGCACCTGAAAAAGCACCTGATGAGCCTACATATATCACACTTCATTTCGAAAAGGGTGAACCTGTTGCACTTGACGGTGAAAAACTCAGCCCGCTTGCTCTTGTGGAAAAGCTTAACGAACTCGGCGGAAAGAACGGTATCGGCCTTCTTGATATTGTTGAAAACCGTCTTGTAGGTATGAAGAGCCGTGGCGTATATGAAACTCCGGGCGGAACAATTATTTATAAAGCACATGAACTTCTTGAAATGATTACTCTTGACCGTGACACTGCACATTACAAAAAGCTTGTTGCTGAAAAGTACGGTGAACTTGTATATAACGGAATGTGGTTCTCCCCTCTTCGCGAAGCTCTTGATGCATTTGTTAACAAAACACAGGAAACTGTTACGGGTGATGTAAAACTCAAGCTTTACAAGGGCAATGTAATGAATGCCGGCGTAACCTCACCATACACACTTTATGATGAAAATGTTGCATCCTTCGGTGATGACGGCGGTGCTTACAACCAGGCTGATTCAGCAGGTTTCATCAACCTCTTCGGCCTTTCAACTAAGGTTAAAGCTCTTCTTGACAAGAAAAGAGAAGCTAACGACTAATTAAAAATCATAATATCGGGCGAACGGACAATACTGTTCGCCCTTGATTTTGTTATAAGGAGAATAATATGGCACAGCTTTGGAAAGGCAGATTTAAAAAAGAACTTGCAAAAGAAACCAATGATTTTAACTCTTCAATCAAGTTCGACAGTAGAATGTTTGAAGAAGATATTAAGGGCAGTATTGCACATGCTACAATGCTCGGCGCAACGGGAATTATCGAAAAAAGTGAAAGTGACAAGATTGTTGACGGATTAAACGGTATTCTTGATGACATCAAGTCAGGCAAACTTGAAATAGATATGAGTGCCGAAGATATTCACACCTTTGTTGAGGGTGAACTTACCGCACGCCTCGGCCAAACAGGCAAAAGGCTTCATACCGCAAGGTCGCGTAACGACCAGGTAGCACTCGACATAAGAATGGTGCTAAAAAAAGAAATTGATGAAATAAGCGAAAAACTTAAATCGCTTATTGAAGTTCTTTGCAACAAGGCAGAGGAAAACAAAACAGTTATTATGCCGGGTTACACCCATCTTCAAAGAGCACAGCCTATAACCTTCGGTCATCACCTTATGGCTTATGCATCAATGCTTCTTCGTGATATTGACAGGCTTGCAGACATTAAAAGAAGAATGAATGTTTTACCGCTTGGCTCCGGTGCGCTTGCAGGAACAACTTACCCGCTTGACAGAAATATGGTAGCCGAACTTTTAGGGTTTGACAGTGTATCGTCAAACAGCCTTGACGGTGTATCGGACAGAGATTTTTGCATTGAGCTTGCATCTGCGCTTTCACTTATTATGGTTCATCTTTCACGCTTTAGTGAAGAAATCATTATGTGGGGCAGCTGGGAATTCAAATTTGTGGAACTTGATGATGCATTTTCAACCGGTTCAAGCATTATGCCGCAAAAGAAAAACCCTGATATTGCTGAACTTGTAAGGGGCAAAAGAGGGCGCGTATTTGGGGATTTAACTGAGCTTTTAACCGTGATGAAAGGTATCGCACTTGCATATAATAAAGATATGCAGGAGGATAAAGAAGCAATATTTGACGCTGTTGATACAGTTAAAATGTGCCTTAACGCTTTCACTCCGATGATTGATACAATGACCGTTCTTAAAGATAATATGAGAAATGCCGCAGCAAAGGGATTTATAAATGCTACCGACTGCGCAGATTACCTTGTAGGTAAGGGATTACCTTTCAGAGATGCATACAAGGCAACAGGTGAGCTTGTTGCACTTTGCATTGACAAGGGGTTAACACTTGAAACACTCCCTATTGAAGAATATAAAGCAGTATGCGATATATTTGATGAGGGCGTATACACCGCAATAAACCTTGAAAAATGCGTTAATGACAGGCTTGTTGAAGGCGGGCCGAGCGTTTCAAGTATTGAAAACCAAATTAAAAAAGCAAGAAAAATAATCGGAAAATAACCGTTAAAATAAAAAGTGCGTTCTCTTAATACGGGAACGCACTTTTTATTATCAGTTCTTATATTTTTCCGCTTGTAAATTAAACATATAAGCATAAGTTTTATTTAATTTCATCAGTTCGTCGTGTGAGCCTGATTCTATTATTTCACCGTTTTCCATAACATAAATTTTATCAGCATCTACCGTAGTTGAAAGCCTGTGTGAAATAAAGATAACCGTTTTATCCTTTGCGGCGTCAAGCATTGCCTGATTAAGATTATATTCGGCAACAGGGTCAAGGTTTGCCGACGGTTCGTCAAGAATTACATAAGGGCATTTTTTATAAAACGCTCTTGCAATTGCAACCTTTTGGCTTTCACCGCCGGAAAGCATAACACCCTCATCATCAAATTCTCTTAAAAGTTCGGTATTAACTCCGTGCGAAAGAGGTTTGGTAAAGCCGCTGTGTTCAAGCGAATTCATAACTCTGTCACCGTCAAATATATCACTCAAAGCAACATTTTCACCAACAGAGCAAGCAAAAAGCTGAAAATCCTGAAAGACTGCCGCAAATCTGTTTCTATGGCTTTGAATTGTAACATCATTGATATTTTTACCGTCAATTTTAATTGAGCCGCTTGTTGAATCATAAAGCCTTAAAAGAAGATTTGTAAGCGTTGTTTTACCTGCGCCGTTAAAACCTACAAGTGCAATTTTTTCATAAGGCTTAATGGTAAGATTGATGTTTTTAAGCGTAGGTTCATCATTTCCCGGATATGTGAAAGACAGATTTTCAATCTTAATTTCCTTAGGCTCTCTGATTTTTGCAACATCTTTACCGTCTTTGATTTTGAAATCGCTTTTTAAAAAGCCACGATATTTTTCTATCAGCTTTGCCCGTTCACCAAATTGAGCAACACCCCATACGGTAAGGAAATTTATACTTATTGCAATTGAATATGCACTGTTAAAACTTGCAACAAAATCACCTGGTGTAATCGTCTTTTTAACCAGCACAAGATAGCCGAGATAAAGCGGCAAAACAAACATAAAACCAACTATTTGCACGCCCATTTCCTGAATAAAATAAAGCCTTGGTATTTTAGTCCAATATTTCTTTTGATTAGCAATTACATCATCGGCTGCATCATTATACCTGCTGATTAAAAGCGGATGAATATTATTCATTCTTACTTCTTTAGCATAATCCTGCAAATAGAAAATACGCTGAAAATAATCGGAACGCCTGTGATATTTTGTATTTTCAATTCGCCTTTCAACCTGTAAATCACTTATAATATGGCTGATAGGAAGAAAAACCAAAATAGTGCCGAGTATAATTACAAGGCAAAGCGGGTCGATAGTTAACCGAATTGACGATACAGTCAAAAGTGAAACAACATTTGCAAAATACCGCCTGACTAAACCCAAAAGATTTTGAATATTGTCGCTTGAAGATTCAATAGTCAAAATAAAATTATTATAAAAATCAGGATTATCATATGACTCCAAATCAAGCGACTTTGCCTTTTCATAAAGCTGACGGTTAAGGTTAAAATATGCAATTTCCTTTTGAACATTCCAGAAAAATTCACGATATAAAAAGCAAATAAGCTTGCTTATAATTAACAACCCTGCACAAACCAAAACAACATAATAAATACGATTCAGCCTTTCGCCCGAAGCGGCAATATCAATAACATATTTTATTCCTAAAACGCTGATAAGTGTACTCGGTAAATTATTCATAACGCCCCAAATAAGCTCGCCGATAACAAGAAGCGGTGACGCTTTAAAAAGGAGTGACATAAAAAACATCATATTTGAAAACATACTATGCTCATCTTTTTGCTTTACTTTAATTTTCATCAGATACACCCTCCTTTTCATAATTTGAGGCTTGAAGAGTAAACATTTTTTCATATTCCCCGCCGTTTTTCATAAGTTCATTATGACTGCCCTGTTCAATAATTTTACCGTTTGAAAGCACGATTATATTATCACTGAGTACTGCACTTGAAAGCCTGTGGGAAATAAAAATAACGGTCTTACCCTTTGTTACATCAATAAGATTTTCATACATTTTATATTCTGCAATTGGGTCAAGAGCGGAGCTTGGTTCATCCAAAACAGCTATTTCAAAATCCTTGGCAAAAAGCCTTGCAGTTGAAACCTTTTGATTTTCGCCGCCCGAAAGGCCTGCACCGTTTTCATCAAATTCACGGGTGAGTGATGTGTCACCGCCGTATTTCAAGGTTGACACCTTGCTCCAAGCACCGCTTTGCTCAAGTGCTTTTTCAGCAATTTTTTTATCATTTTCATCACATTCACGACACATAACATTTTCAAAAACGGAAATTGCAAAATTTTTATAATCCTGAAAAACGGTTGCAAAAGCATTACGAAGTGAAGAAAGTTCATACTCTTTAATATCAACACCATTATATAAAATTTGACCGCTTGAAGTGTCATAAAATCTTAAAATCAATTTAACAAGAGTGGATTTGCCGGCACCGTTTACACCTACAATTGCAAGGCGTTCCCCTTTTGTAAGCTTAAAGCTGACATTTTCAAGTGAATATTTTTGCGCGCTTGGGTATTTGAACGAAACATTTTTAAACTCTAAACTTTCAAATTCTCCTGCTTTTTTTGTGCCTGTCTTTATTTTAGGTTCATATTCAAAAAACTCTC
>OGJW01000169.1_pt1 | contig 22262 bp, 19 predicted proteins | sample 1572361 | NCBI WGS metagenome assembly OGJW01 (sample SAMEA2582078, study PRJEB24529) | metagenome | biome: Human gut stool | place: China | collected 2011 | reverse complement strand
CGCCCTGAAAGGGCAGAAGCTCCTAGCCCAGGGCATCGCCCTGGGTATTTATGGACGTAAACCTGTCGCCCTGTAAGGGCAAAAGCTTGCAGATACCAGGCAATTTATTAGGCTTTTGCCCTTACAGGGCGTCTTGCTGACTGCTACTATACCCAGGGCGATGCCCTGGGCTAAAAGCTTTTGGGCTTTCAGCCCGACCTTGCTGCCATTATCTGGACTTATGACACATCCTTCTAAGAGCTTTTGGGCTTTCAGCCCGTTTCAACCGTACAGGTCGATCTTTTTTCAAAACTTTCTCCCGAAATCCTTGGCAGTTTCAAAAAGAAATCATAACTTTGTGGGGTAGATTTTAAAACAGATGGTTATGAAGTACTTGGATCCTAAGGCAGACCTCACGTTCAAGAAGATATTCGGCAATCATCCCGCAAGACTGATTAGCCTTTTGAACGCACTCCTGCCACTCAGCGAAGAGGAGCAGATACACGAGATAAAGTATCTGCCAACAGAACTTGTGCCCGAAAATAACAGTTACAGATATGCCATTACAAACATACTCTGTACAGATGCCAAAAGCAATAAATTCTGTGTTGTGATACGAATAGAGTGGTCTGATGCTTTTCAACAGCGCGTACAATTTCTTGCATCAGAACTCTACGTCAATCCGGCTATAAAGCAAGTGAAATACTTTGCCCAATATCCAGCATATTCACTCAATCTGATAAGTGACACCTTCAAATATAACACTCCTGATTTCATCCACAATTATCACGTCGTGTACGACAAGGATACCCACAAAGTGATTGAAGACCTACACTTCACCTTCATAGAACTCCCTAAGTTCACTCCTCATTCCATTGCCGACAAGCGCATGATGGTATTGTGGCTCCGTTTCCTCACGGAAATCAATTCCGACACGAAGGAGATTCCTGCCGATTTGCTTAATGACCCGGAGATAGGAAAAGCCGTAGAAGAACTGGAGATTTCCGGTTTCTCGGATGCCGAACTCTGGGCCTACGACAAGTTCTGGGATTCCGTAAGCGTTGAAAGAACCCTCATTGATGACAGCTACCAGAAAGGCATAGAGAAAGGCATAGAAAAAAGCATGAACCAGCGAAGCCTTGAGATTGCCAGAAAGATGCTGGCAAAGGGTATGGATGAAGCAATGGTCATGGATATGACGGGGCTGACGGCAGAGGAAATCAAGCAGATAAAACTCTAGGCTTGCTGTGCCATTATATGCAGCTGTGAAAGGATTCATCGCCAATAGATACCATGTTAGGTTTTACAAGTTAACTTTTTTACAATTATGGAGAATAATGATAGAAAAAAACTCCCGAAATCCTTGGCAGTTTCAAAAAGAAATCGTAACTTTGTGGTGTGGTATATAGCCACATCAATAATAGTAAAACGATAACATTATGATTATCAGTAGATTTACCCCCCCCCATATTGGGGAAGTTGGCTCTTGTAGCCGCATTTTTTACGCTTACCCTTGCCAGTTGCAGTAAGGATGATGTAAGCTCCGATACCGACGACCCGGTTGTCAGCCCACCTGCCGACAGCGAGGCTTCCAGTTATTATGCCATTACCGATGCTGAGGGTATCGGCTTCACCAAGGATGGCATAGCCTATGAATACATTTCTAATGGTAAGACCCGATGGGTGCTTAGCTATCTGGAGATAGCCAAGCGCCTCGACATAGATATCTCCAAGATTTCAACCATCAAGATTACCAGAGACCAGATTTTGAAAAACGGTCTCTGGCGCTTCGACGTGCGCTTCGACGGACAGCAGGAGGGCACGGCGTATGCTATTGATGTCGACCCAGAGGATGGGGAGATAGAGTGGGTGATCACCTTGGAGGATTTGCCAGGGGGAAATGTGTTTACACTAACTTTAAATTCATAAAATAAATTCTTCAGAACAGTTTGTTGTAAATTAATTCAGAGGAGTTTAAATTGATAATTAATATGCTTTATGACTAGAAATGAAATGATAAATGTTGTAGGAAACCAATTCCATACAGCAAATATAGAAGGTGGAGAATTTAGCTATGTAAAGGAAGCTGGTAGTATTGAGCGACTTCATCAGTGTTTAGGTTATGATTTTCAGCACTATAAACTTGACATTCGTTTTAAATCTGATGACGTTGTGGTACTTATAGAGACCAAACAATCATTTGTTAAGGCTGACGAGCTACAATTGGCTGAATATGTAAACGAGGAGAAAGTGTTGCACCCAACTAACAAAATAATCGCCATTTTGGCCAATACGTCAAATGATGTTATTAAAGTGTGGAAGAATGAGGTAAATGATCAGAACTTACTTCATTCTGAAACTGTACTTGATTCAATGGGACATTATGAGAAAATCTTTAACACACCTTATCAAAATGATAGGGAGACTGTATTGAAGAATACGTATAACCTTAATGAAATGTTGCATAAATACGATATTCCCGAAGCATTGAGAAGCCAATTTGTAGGGACAACTCTTATTTTTATAAAGGATATAATGGAAAAAGGAAAGACAGCGATAGATGATGAACTCATAAATAGCCTTAAAGATAATTGGAAGTTAATTGGCTCTGATGGAATTATAGGAGCCATAAAAGGTGCGCTCGACCGAAAGCTGGATGATTCAGAAAATAAAGAAAAGAAAATTGAGCTGTTAAGAAAAAATGTTCTCGAAAGTCAAAAGGTTAAAAATTTGACGGTTGAGAATTGGACAGAAATTCTCGAAAAAATAATGGTTGGTATTTATAGATATATCAATGCTGATAGTTCTGAGGGGCAGGATATTTTGAATATGTTTTTTATTGCGTTTAACAAATATACTGGTCGGGCTGACAAGAATCAGGCTTTTACGCCTGATCATATCACTGATTTTATGTGTAGAGTCGTTGACGTGGATAAGACAAAGGTTATATTTGATGGTACTTGTGGGAGTGGATCCTTCCTTGTGCAGGCAATGGTAAAGGAATTTGCTGATTGTAGAAGAAATACTACAGAAGAAGAAGCGAAAAAACTTATAAAAAAAGTTAAGGATGGTCATATATTTGGAATTGAATATGAGGAAAAGGCCTTTGGATTGTCAACAACAAATATGCTTATTCATGGTGATGGTAATAGTAATATTTTGTTGGGTGATTTGTTCAAAAGCGAGGAGTTTATAAAAAAAGCTAATCCTGATATTGTGCTTATGAATCCACCCTATAATGCAAAGCCAAAGGATATTCCTGATAAATACAAGAAGTCATGGAGTTCAAAACAGCTTGACGGAAAAGAAGATGCTACTAAAGGATTTTGTTTTGTCCAGTTTATTGCAGACGTAATTAAGGACATGAATGAACAAAATGAAGAGTGTCACAAGCCTAGAAAGGAGGTAAAGATGGCTGTTCTTTTACCAGTTAGTGCTGCAATAGGAAACAATATGGTTCTTAAACAATGTAAAACAGAAATGCTGAAGAATAACCATTTGGATGCAGTTTTTTCTTTGCCAGCAGAGATTTTCTATCCTGGTGCCTCGGTATCTGCATGTTGTATGGTGTTTACTCTTGGTCGCCCACATGTAAATGCAGATGGCACCGTAGATAAAACATTTTTTGGATATTATCGGGAGGATGGATTTAAAAAGAAGAAAAATTTAGGGCGAATTGAGCAATTTGACTCTAATGGAAAGTCAATATGGAAAGAAATTGAAAATCAATGGCTATCTCTGTACAAGAACAAAGAAGTTGTTGATGGTATGTCTGCAATGGCTATCGTCGATGGTAATTCTGAATGGTTGTGTGAAGCATATATGAATACCGATTATTCAAAGTTGACAGCAGCAGATTTTCAGAGTGTTGTGAACAATTATTTAGCATATTTGGTAAAAGAAGGAATTTTATATGGAGCTTAAGACAGACGAATGGAAACCATTTTTCCTAAAAGACTTATATGATATAGAGATGGGGAATAAGTTTGACAAGAATAAAATGACTCTTGAAAACCCTGAGGTTAATTTTGTAACTAGAATTAGTTACAATAATGGCATTGATGAAAAAGTAGATAGGTTGGATGAGGTTTCTCCTTATCCAGCTGGTTTACTAACAGTTTCTCTTGGCGGAAGTTTGGGAGAATGTTTTATACAGGAAGAGCCATTCTATACAGCCCAAAATGTAGCCGTGCTTAAACCTGTTGCTTCTGAAATGACGCATGCTGTGAATATGTTTATATCTGTCTTGGTTAAGGCTGAAAGTAAAGTGAAGTATTATGCTTTTGGACGTGAGCTAAACTCACACATAAAAAAGGACTTTACTGTATCTTTGCCTGTGTTATATTCTGATAATGGAACAGCAATAATAGACAAAAATAGAACTTTCTCCAAGGAAGGTTTTGTTCCAGATTGGAAGTTTATGGAGGGTTACATAAATAAGTTGAACACTTGCCCTGTAAAGACCGTTAACAAAACAAAACCTTCTCCATTGGATATTGCTAAATGGGATTATTTTGAGCTAGGTAAACTTTTCCGTATTCAAAAAGGAAAAAGATTAACGGCAGAAGATCAAATAGATGGAGACTATAACTATATAGGAGCTATTGACTCCAATAATGGGGTGGCTAATCATATTGCACAAAGCCCATTGCATCCTGGTAATACCATAACAATAAACTATAATGGGTCTGTTGGTGAAGCTTTTTTTCAGCAGGAACCATTTTGGGCAACAGATGATGTAAATGTATTGTATCCAAATGCTTTTAAATTGACAGCCGATGTAGGGCTTTTTTTAGTCACAGTCTTGAGGTATGAGAAATATCGTTTTTCTTATGGGCGTAAATGGACAAAAGAAAATATGATTCGTTATAAGATAAAACTGCCTGTTAAATATAACTTAGATGGGAGCCGATACATTGATGCAGACAAGTTGTATTCAGAAAGGGGTTTTGTCCCTGATTGGGAATATATGAGTAAATATATAAAGTCATTGCCATTTGGAGATCAAATTTGATAATATTTCTACTAAATATATAAATGATTTAGCAGTGCAGAGTGCTGCACCTACCATAAAAATACCATAAAAGTAACAGGGAGAAGTGATGCTACAAGAATGCTCACTTTTCCCTCTTTTTTTTCAAAAAAACTAAAAATCAGAAAAATAATAGTACTCATATTACGAATTAAGGAATCGTAGTACACGCCTCTACTTCGCTCTTTCTTTGTAATTTCACACCGAAATTAAAAAAAGAAATTATGGGAAAGGGACGTAGTTACATGAATTCATATGCCGATGGCTATATGAGAGGCAAGGTTGTCAAGGAAGTGGGGGCACTCCTTGACCACATGATAGTGGAGGAAATCACAACCCCCACAATAATAAATTTGGAGTTTGGCTCTGCTTACGATACCATCAGAAAACTTAGGCAGCAAGAAACCTCAATATCTTTTGAGGTCATCAGACAATTCTGCTACGTCATTGGCTACTATCTCTACCAGGAAATACAGGCGGTGGAGAACTACAAGAAAAATGTAAGAGATAGGGAAACCAGACTTGCCATGCTATATGAGATGAAAGAAAAATATAAGAAAATTTACGGAATGCAAGCCGCAGTGGTTCTCAACCTCATGCATCAGGGAAAGGACTTGCTGGCTTTAATGAAGTAAATATAAGTGAGATTTTCCGCCTCGCTATGTGTTAGCGAACTCATTTTGGGGCTAATTACTAATCTATAAAATAAATACTGATAAAAGAAAATAGTATCTGATAATATCGGAGACCAACTGTCCCCTAAGGGTGTATTCCCTTATAGCACTCCTGGCATTTGCTTGTTCCAGCAAAAATATGTTAGCGCAAACAAATTCTGACGTCCTCTACTAAGGAACGAGCGACAAAGAACTTAATTTACTAACCATCATCAATTTAGAATTATGGGTAGATTTATCATCAAGCTCGTGCGCTTGATTCTGAAGTATGGGCGATTCAGCCTTGTTTGCGTGGTCATTCAATTGAATGGCAACAGCAAGTATATTGAGTATATGAACAACGATTTTAAGGAGGAGAAGCCATGCTTGGAGAAGGAAGAACCATAAACGTAACGGGCAATGCCTGCTATATAGAGTATGTGGAGAATTGCTATGTGAATGGTATCGCCAAGAAGAAGAACGATGACGATCCTGCGGCACGTATGTCGGATGAACTGAAGGGAGAGGAGGGACTAGCAGTCTTGAAGAATCTGCAGAAACATGGGTTGCTCGATGAGGACTTCTACCCTATGGGGCTGTCCAACTCTGAGTCTGCGGTCCTTGCCTATCAGATAGCCATAACGCTGGGTATCAATGAGATGTGGAAGGTGTTCTCTGATCTCTGGAATATTACTCCCAATGCCCTGAGAGCTGCTTATAATAGAGGAATGGAGCAGAAGAAGACGATGAAATTCCTGGATGAAATAACCCCTTTACTGAACGATAGTACTAGTACGCGTACATAGTACGTACTAGGTAAGTATAAAAATATCTCCGTACCTTTGCACCCGTAATCAGACAAGTAAAGTCTGGTTGCGGGCGTTTTTCGTTTATAGGAATCCGGTACCGTTCCTGAAACTTAAATCTGGCGAATATCTCGCAGCCCAACCCTTTAATATGATATATTGATATGTTAGGAAAAGCTTATGTGTTTTATCATCCGCAGTATGGCGGATTGAGAGTGGTGAACAACGACGAAGGGTTGTTCTTTTGCATTGAGGACGTGGTGGCCATCACCGATATCGGCAGAGATACATTGTTCCCGGTATTAGCCGACACGGAGGGGGAAGTGGTCGAAATGTGTGTGGAAGAGCAAACAAAAAAGGTACCGAAGGATTTTAAACAACGTTTGTTTTTCGGTGAATTCTTTGGCCATGCTGACAAGGTAAACCGAAATAGTAGATTAGCTTGGAGAAATATGATATTCGTAGATTCTCAGGTGGTGAAAGATATGACGATAGGCTGTTCGAAAGATCCTGAGCGTAAGTTGTTTTACAAGTGGGTCAAGGTTTTTATCCAGCCTGTGATGGAGAACGAGGACAGATTGTGGCATTATGAATGTGTCATGACGAAAAGAGTCTATTATCCCCTTCTAGAAAAGCCGATGGACATCCGATATGCTGCCGACGGTCTGTATATCAACGGTATGAGAATCAACTGACATTATTCATCTTATAAACAAGTGGTTACAATCATGAAACAAGCAGCAAAGAAGCAGCTCCTCAACGCCCAGAAGGTGGACGGAGCCATCATCAGTGAGGAAAACGGTACCATCGCCTTCCGCAAGGCGCCATGGAACGATGCCGAGGTTATCTGCGAACAGCCTAAGGTGATACCGGGCAGAATGGTATGCTCTGGCGAGAAGGGAGGCGACGAGTTCGACTTCAAGCCTTACGAGCATACGGGCGAGAAGATCTTCGAGGAAATCTTCAAGACCAACCACGCCGTGGTGCGCACCACCAAGCGCACGGTGCAGGTGAACTATACCTTCAGCCGAGACCTGGACAAGCAGGACATGTTGCGCTACCTCAAGGCAGAGCACAAGGAACTGATTGCCGGATTCAAGGAGGCAGACATCAAGGGATAATGTATCATTCAACATAAAAAAAATGGAACATATTATAGCATATAATCCGTACAAGAATGGCAATAAGGGGAGCGTAAGCTCCCAGCCACTCTCGGTCTATGACAAGACTATCGCTTATCCCTGGATGGCAGACCTGGTAGCTGCCATCCGTGGGGGTAACGATGAACTGAAGAAGCAGCTGCCTTTCCGCTGCGCTCACTACTACCAGTTCCGGGACAACAGACGCTCGCAGAAGAACGCCGTGCCCGAAAGCTTTCTCTTTCAGACCACCATCGACGTGGACGATAAGAAATATGTGGACAAGGCGATAGAGAAGGCACGTGAGCTGAACTGCAGCGACACCATCTGGAAGGGAGCCCTGCTGCACCTGGAGTACTCTGCCCGCAAGAAGCTGCACATCGACATCCGCATGCCCGTGGGCATGACTATCGAGGAGACGCAGCGAGCCTATTGCGAGGCGCTGGGCATACCCTACGACGAGAGCTGCATCACGCCTGAGCGCATGCTCTTCATCACCGACAAGGAGTCGGAAATCTATCGCTCACCCCACTGGTACGAGGTGCTGCCGCAGGAAGAGCTGAAGAAGCGCAGACAAGCCTACCTGGACCGTGGGCTCACCATCGACGGAAAAGGTGTGGCTGTTTCTTCTGTTTCTGCTATTCAGCCTGCCCAACCTTGTGATAGCAATGCTGCTCATGTTGCTCATCTCAGCCCTGCTGGAACTCCTCGGGAGGCTGTCGCTGTGGCAACCGGCAAGAACCTCGCAGCCTTCGACCTCTTCCGCAATGCGGCTGGCCTGAAGGACGTAGATATCAACTCCCAAGGCTCGCGCCACTCATCGCTCCTGGCAATCATGAGCGCAGGCGCATCGAGAGTGATGCCCGAAGAGGAACTGAAGGCGGTGGTGGCGCAGAAGATGCCTGCCTTCTCGCAGGAACGTGACTGCCAGCAGCTCATCCACGACTTCTATGCGAAATATGGCGACAGTTCGAAGCCGATGTCACAAGCCGTGATCCGCATCAATGCCCAGGCAGAGAAGTCATCACAGAAGGATGCCGTGGCATTCCTATCCACAAGTTCCGTGGGTTCCGAAGGCGGCACGGATTCCAATGCGGAAGATGAAAAAATCGCTCCGCCTCCGATGCCCGAACATCTCCCAAAACTCGTGGAGCTTCTGCTATCGAAGACCCCGGACATCTACAAGTCTGCCGTGGCTCACGCCATCTTCCCGCCACTTGCCACACACCTCTGCAAGACCACCTTCAAGTATATTGACAACGTGGAGCACGAGGCTACCCTGATGTGCTGTCTGCTGGCGGGTACGGGCGCAGGCAAGAACTGTGTGCAGATGCCTATCAACATGATTATGGAGGACATCAGAAAGCGAGACCGTGAGAACCTGAACCGGGAGAAGGAATGGAAAGAGGAGGTGACACGCAAGGGCGCCAACAAGGATAAGCGCAAGCGCCCGGAAAACCTCATCATCCAGGAGATAGACGCCGATATGACCAACCCGGCATTCGTGATGCGCACGGCTGAGGCTCAGGGGCATTTCCTCTATACATCGCTCAACGAGATAGACCAGTTCGACGCCCTCAAGGGGCAGGGCAACCAGCAGTTCAAGATCATGTGCCTTGCCTTTGATCCAGGGAACTCATACGGCCAGACCCGCGTGGGCACATCGAGTATCACCGAGCGCATCACCATCCGGTTTAACTGGAATGCATCCACCACGATCCAGCTGGGGCAGCGATATTTCTCGAAGGTGCTCACCGACGGACCTATCAGCCGCATCAACTTCTGTACCATCCCGGAGCGGGAAATCGGTGCCGAAATGCCAGTATATGGCGAATACGACGATGCCTTCAGAGAGGCGCTCAGACCGTACATAGAGAATCTGTGCAAGGCGTCGGGTAGGATAGACTGCGCTGAGGCTTCCGCCCTGGCAGAAAAGTTGAAGGAAGAGAACGCCGACTTTTCGCGTATGTCGCAAAACAGAGTGTTCGAGAATCTTTCCTTCCGTGGCAACGTAATTGCCTTTCTCAAGGCTTGTGTGCTATACGTGGCAAACGGCTGCAAATGGGAACCCGAAATAGAAGAGTTCATCAGATGGAGCGAGAGCTACGACCTGTGGTGCAAGATGATTTTCTTTGGTGCAGGCATAGCCAAGGCTAATGAGACAGGAGAGAAATCGAGCAAGCGAGGACCTGCCAACCTGCTGCAGCAATTGCCTGACACCTTCACCTATGCGCAGGCTGAGATGGTGCGTCAGCAGAACGAGTTCGGCAAGAAGGGCACGGCGATGATGCTGAGAAACTGGGTGAACCGCCATTACATCGAGAAAATTCCTCCGAAGGGAGCAAATGCCGACGGAGCTAACGGAAAGCAGGGCGGAAAGGTATTCAGTATTCAGTTATTCAGTTTTAAGAAGCTATTATATCGTTCTGACGGACTCGACCTGAGAGGTTTCAACGTTTAACAGTTTCAAAAACTTAACACTTAATATTCATACAAAATGGAAATAGTATTGAAGCGTATAGCTAAAAAAGGAACTTATACCATAGGCAGACTCTATCTGCTGACCGATGCAAGCGTAAGTCGCTGCCTGGTAAGAAGATAGACGACAAGAGTAGATTGGTTCATACCTTTGACAGCCAGCTGCTGTCCAAGGACACATATCTCTGCGATACCATGGAGCCTACATGGCGCAATCTGTTGGGTATCAAGCTAAAGCCAGAGGAAGTGGATGCCCGCTATAGCCGCAAGAGCGGCGTGAAGGCACGTAAGGTACCTGGTCATACGGCCATTCCTGAGGGATCATATCCCGTGGTCATATCGTATTCGCCAAGATTCAAGCGTTGGCTGCCATTGCTGTTGGGCGTGCCGAATTTCGAGGGCATCCGCATCCATGCGGGCAATTATCCTGACGACACGCAAGGCTGCATCCTCGTTGGGGAGAACAAGTTCGAGGGCATGGTGGTGGACTCCCGCATCTGGCTGCAGCGGCTCATCGACACCATGGTAGCGGCTCGCGACCGAGACGAAAGTATCTGGATAACCATCCAATAGGATAGGGAGTCATAACTTTTACCATAAAAAAAGATGGCGCGTCAGAAACTTATGACACGCCATCCTTTGTACACCCTTAGGGATTCGAACCCTAGACCCACTGATTAAGAGTCAGTTGCTCTACCAACTGAGCTAAGGGTGCAACACTTAATTACCTGAATGATAATCTTTTCATCTTGTAAAAGTGATTCCGCAAGGATTCAAACCTTGAACCTCTTGATCCGTAGTCAAGTGCTCTATTCAGTTGAGCTACGGAACCATTTTCTAGATTACTCTTATTGTACACCCTTAGGGATTCGAACCCTAGACCCACTGATTAAGAGTCAGTTGCTCTACCAACTGAGCTAAGGGTGCAACAATCTGTATTGCTTGCAAACTCAACAGAAGTGATTCCGCAAGGATTCAAACCTTGAACCTCTTGATCCGTAGTCAAGTGCTCTATTCAGTTGAGCTACGGAACCATTCTCATTGATTCCAGAGTGGGGGCTGATTGCATTGAAAGTGATTCCGCAAGGATTCAAACCTTGAACCTCTTGATCCGTAGTCAAGTGCTCTATTCAGTTGAGCTACGGAACCATTTTCTAGATTACTCTTATTGTACACCCTTAGGGATTCGAACCCTAGACCCACTGATTAAGAGTCAGTTGCTCTACCAACTGAGCTAAGGGTGCATCTTCTTGATAGCCTCATTTCTGAATTGCGAGTGCAAAGGTACTACAAATATTTGATTCCACCAAATTTTTCTGCAGTTTTTTTCAATTTTCTGCATTTTTTTTCTTGTAGAAGGTTCCCAACGTATGCTTCACACCCCGCTGATTGATGCTGCAAAGGCGATAGGTTCCACTGCTTAACCTACTGATATCTATCAGATTGTGTTCGCTCACAAGGTGCTCCACAGCCGTACCTTGCAGGGTTTCGACCAGAAAGACGTTTGTATCCAACTTTTTGGCGATTTCCGGCAAATGTACGTTTTTAGCATCACAGCGCAACATCCTGGCTGCACCCCAGGCGATCAACTTTTTGCTGAAATCCCGGCTGTTTTCCTGGGTAGCGCCACTTTCTATGCCATATCCGTCCATTGAAGTAACTGCAAAATAGAGTGGCTGGTCGTCATCTTCCGACTTCAAGAGCAGTTCGTTGCCCAGATGTCGAGCCGCAATGAGGTTTCTGGCATCTGTAACATCCACGGGATATTTTCTGCTCGCATATACATTATTATATATATAGGGAGTAGGAATAGCAGTGCCATCGGTATATTCTGACGGATTATTCCATGAAATCTGAACATTTCCCTTTTCGCTTCTTACGCTGAGAGCCTGTGGCTGTTGCGGCTGGCGGTTGCTTGCCCAGGTCATCGGAGGTACGAGCGATGGATATTCGTTGAATCTCTCTGTGAAATCGAGGATGCCCTGCTTGTTGTCCAACAGGAACTTGTTACGGAAGAAGCAGTATCCCATTCCCATGCTGCGGGTGAGGTACATTTCGGGTGTCACGTCATCAATCTTCCATTTTCCTTCTTTCGGGTCGAGGAAGTAGATGCCGAGTCCAGGCACCACAATCTTGCCGTGGCTCTGCTCCTGCCAGTCGATGGCGAAAGGATAGAAGTTCTCGCCACGGAAGTACATCATCGGGAAGAGCTCGTCCATCAGTCCGTCGCGTAGCCATCCCTGTGCATCCTGGCAAACCTTGGTGTTGGCATTCCATCCGTGACTCCAGTAACGGCTTAGGTCATCGTATTTGCCCACTGGCGAGCAGCTCATCTTGACCCAAGGCTTTTCCGACTTCACAGCGTTGTGGATCTTCTCCACGATGCGGGTGATGTAGTTTCTTCCCTGGTCGCGGCTCACCTTGATTTTCCAGGTTTCCGGGTATCGGATATAGTCGAGGTGGATGCCATCCACATGATATCGGTGGGTAATCTCGCGGCAGATTCCGGCAAGGTAATCACCGGTGCGGCTGTCTTCCGGATTCATATATCCATCGGCACCTATCTTTCTGATGAGTCCCGGGAATTTCTTCCGGAGGCTCTTGCATCCCAGCGCTTCCCATTTTCCTACAGGGATGGTAACCACCCAGGCGTGGAGTTCCATGCCGCGCTTGTGGCATTCATCGATGGCAAACTGCAGGGCATCGTAGCCTGGCGTCTTCCCCGGGAATCCCGAGAGGCATCCATCCCAAGGTTCGTAATCGGAAGGATAGATCATGGTGCCACGGATGCGGGTCTGGATGAGTACGGTGTTGATCTTGGCCTGTTGCAGGCGGTCGAGGATCTGACAGAGTTCCTGCTGCTGCTTCTTGGCCGAGTAGGGCGACTGGGAGTAGGAGTGAGGCCAGTCGATTCCGCCGATGGTGGTGAGCCATACGGCTCTTACCTCGTGCTTGGGCGCCAGACTGTTGTATATGATGCTGGCCCCCGGCAGTATCTGCTTCTTTTCAGGTATATTGCGAGCCTGTGCAGGTAAAATACTGCCTAAAAACATTAAAAATGTATATAATTTCTTCATATTCTTTCAATTTGGCAACAAAGATACGGATAATTTTTCGTATTTCAAATAAAAATGTTACTTTTGCGGTGCAATTCGTATGAAAAAGTGCGATTAGGCTCAAAAAGAAGAGAGAATTCAAAAAAACAATAAAAGAAAATGGTCAGTTTCATCATTAGTTTGGCAGCCCTGGTATTGGGCTACTTCCTTTATGGAAAATTTGTGGCGCATGTTTTCGGTCCTGATGACCGTCCTACGCCAGCAGTGGCAAAAGCCGACGGAGTTGACTTTATGGTGCTGCCTAGTTGGAAAATCTTTATGATTCAGTTCCTGAATATTGCCGGTACTGGACCGATTTTTGGAGCCATCATGGGTGCCTGGTATGGACCGGTGGCTTATCTGTGGATTGTGTTTGGCTGCATCTTTGCCGGTGCCATGCACGATTATATGAGTGGTATGCTCAGTATCCGCCATGATGGCGCCGGACTGCCGGAGCTGGTGGGCAAGTATCTGGGTGGCAACACCAAGAAGGTGATGCTCGTGTTCTCGGTACTGCTGCTTATGATGGTGGGTGCCGTGTTTGTATATAGTCCTGCCATTATTCTAGGTGGCATCTGCAGTTCTGGCTCGTTTGTGGGAGGTAAGATGTTCTGGATTTTCCTCATCTTCATCTACTACATCATCGCCACGCTTCTGCCTATCGACAAGATTATCGGAAAGATATATCCTCTCTTTGCCTTCTCGCTGCTTTTCATGGCAGGTGCGCTGATGATCGGACTGTTCATCAAGTGGCCAACCTTGCCTGAGTTGTGGAGCAATCTGGCTTCCTGCAATCTCAACGAGAATCCGGCGTGGCTGGGTACGGAACCGTTCGTCCAGAAGAGTCCTATCTTCCCATGTCTCTTCATTACCATCGCCTGTGGAGCCATCAGTGGCTTCCATGCTACCCAGAGCCCTTTGATGGCTCGCTGCATGAAGAGTGAGAAGCTGGGCAGACCGGTATTCTATGGTGCGATGATTACCGAGGGAGTGGTAGCGCTGATATGGGCTACGGTTTCCATGTACTTCTTCTATTATGGAGGATGGCGTGAATGCGTGAGTCCAGAGGAGGCTCAGCAGTTTATCGCTCAGGTGGATGGCGGAAAGTCGCTCATTCAGAACTTTGATGCTCCTACCGTGGTGAAGATTGTCTGCTCCAGCTGGTTGGGCGTGGCTGGTGGAGTGCTTGCCCTGCTGGGAGTAGTGGCTGCGCCTATCACCAGTGGCGATACGGCTCTGCGCAGTGCCCGACTCATCATAGCCGAGGCTATCGGACTGGAACAGCGTGCAATGCGTCGCCGTCTCTATATCTGCGTACCTCTGTTTGCCGTTACGATGGGCATCCTGGTGTGGCAGATGGAGAATCCTGATGGTTTCAATGTTATCTGGCAATACTTCGGATGGGCTAACCAGACGCTGGCGGTCTTCACACTCTGGACTTTGACCGTGTATCTGGTACAGCGCAAGAAGCCGTTCATCATCACCCTGGTGCCAGCCTTACTGATGACGGTGGTATGTTCTACCTTCCTGCTTCTCTCGCCGATGGCTCTGGCATTGAGCGAGCCGGTGGCTTATACGGGTAGTGTCATCGTCCTGGTGGTAGCGCTGGTCTGGTTCTTTGCCTGGTACAAGCAGAATATGAAAATTAATAATAGCAACACATAAAAATGTTACGTATGAAAAAATTAGTTTTGGCAGCAGCAGCTCTTCTGGTAAGTTTGGGGGCTAATGCTCAGTTTGAAAGTGGAAAGCAGTATTGCGGCGCGTCGCTCACGGGTCTCAATCTCAGTTATAATGGCAGTCAGGACTTGAACTTTGGTGTTCAGGCAAAGGCGGGTTATTTTGTAGAAGATGACTGGATGCTCCTGGGTCATGTAGAATATACTCATTCGGGTCAGGATGGCGTGAAGGATTACTTTTCTGCCGGAGCTCAGGCCAGATATTATATCGAGCAGAATGGATTGTATCTCGGCTTTGGTGCCAAGGTGGCTCATTCGGGCAGCTACAATGACTTCATGCCGGGCGTGGAGGTAGGTTATTCCTACTTTGTCAGCAAGCAGGTAACCATTGAACCAGCTATCTACTATGATCAGAGCTTCAAGAAGCATACTGATTATTCTACGATAGGTTTCAAGGTGGGAATCGGTATTTATCTCTAGTGTGATGGTGCAGCAATATTCTTCTGCATTATTGGAAAAGGCAGTGGGGGAGTTTTCCAAGCTGCCGGGTATAGGGCGCAAGACAGCTTTGCGCCTTGTGCTTTTTATGCTCCGTAGGGAGGAAGGGGATGTGGATCAGTTTGTGGATGCCATCGCCCGGATGAAGCGCGAGGTGAAGTACTGTCGTGTGTGCCATAATATCAGTGATACCGAGGTGTGCCCCATCTGTTCCGATCCCCGGCGCGATGCCTCTGTCATCTGCGTGGTGGAGAATGTACAGGATGTGCTGGCAGTGGAGAATACCCAGCAGTTTCATGGATTGTATCATGTGCTGGGTGGCATCATCTCGCCGATGGATGGTATCGGACCTGCCGATTTGGAGATTGATTCTCTGGTGCAGCGTGTGGCTGCGGGAGGAGTAAAGGAGGTGATTCTCGCCTTAAGCAGTACGATGGAGGGCGATACCACCAATTTCTATATCTCGCGCAAGCTTGCCGACTATCCCGTGAAGCTCTCTGTCATAGCCCGAGGCATCTCTGTGGGAGATGAACTGGAATATACCGATGAAGTGACGCTGGGTAGAAGTATCCTGAACAGAACACCATTTAATCAATAACATTGAGCTTTGACCATTGAGCTTTGAACTTTATGATTAGTTTGATGGTTTATATCCATCTATTTTAAAAAAAATATCTATTTCTGAATGAATATCAAACAAGTACAACGAATATTGATGACCAACTTCCTCTTTATGCTGTTGGTGGCTTTTCTGCTGGTGGTTCTCTATGAAACGGAGATACTGACCGCCAATGATATCGCTGCCAACCAGACGATGATGTTCGGCATCCTGGTAGTAATGGAGCTTGCCACCATTGTGGTGATTCCGATGGCGCTGAAGCTGTTCAGTCTGAAGGTAATCCGCCGCAAACTGTTGGCAGAAAAGGGCGATGCTCTGCTTTTCTGGGGCACTACCCGCATCAACATGCTCTGTCTGCCTATGCTCATCAATACCTTTATGTATTATCAGACCATGTCGCCTGCATTCGGCTATATGGCAATCATCCTTGTGCTCTGTCTTTTCTTCGTGTATCCGTCTATCGGCAGATGTATCGAGGAAACCAGTGAGGAAGGTGAATAAGTGATAGTTTTGTAGTTAACACTTAATCGTTAAGATAGGTTTTGAAACTCTCGGTTATCATAGTAAGCTATAACGTGAAGTATTATCTCGACCAATGCATCCGTTCGGTGCTCCGTGCCTTCGAAGTGATGCAGGGGGATGATGCTTCATCTTCCTCTGGAAAGAAGGATGTGGCAGAGATCATCGTGGTGGATAATCATTCTTCCGATGGATCGCTGGAGTATCTGCAGCACCGCTATCCCCGTGAAGCATATCCGATGGTACGGTTTGTGGGCAGTAACCACAATCTGGGTTTTGCCCGAGCCAACAATATCGCCATCCGTCAGAGCGAGGCGGAGTATGTACTCCTTCTGAATCCTGATACCATCGTGGGCGAGCAGGTACTGAGCGAATGTATCCGCTTTATGGATGCCCATCCCGACGCGGGAGCGGCAGGCGTGAGGATGCTGAATGCGGATGGCAGATGGGCGAGGGAGAGCAGGAGAGGATTGCCTACACCGATGGTTTCCTTCTTCAAGATGCTGGGATTCTGCAACCGATGGCCCAAGCATCCACTGTTCGGACGCTATTATATGGGATTCCTGCCATGGGATCAGCCGAACCGGATAGAGGTGGTGAGTGGCGCTTTCTGCATGTTGCGCCGTAAAGCCCTGGATCGGGTGGGACTGTTAGATGAGGATTTCTTCATGTATGGAGAGGATATCGACCTTTCCTATCGCATGTTGAAGGGCGGTTATCACAACTATTTCCTGCCTTTGGATATCCTGCATTATAAGGGAGAGAGCACGCAGAAATCCAGTTTCCGCTATGTGCATGTCTTCTATGAGGCGATGCTCATCTTCTTCCGCAAGCATTATGCGGGTATGTCGCTGCTCTTGAGTCTTCCTATCCGGACAGCCATCTATGCCAGTGCTTCCGTTGCGTTGGTCAGGATGCTGATGGCGAGAATGAGAAAGAGTCTGGGGTTCTTCACACCTTCTGTGGTGGATGAATCGGAGTATCTGCTGTTTGATGCCGACAAGATGAGTTACGGGGAAATTCTGCATCAGCTTTCGCTTCGGGCGGATGAGCCTGACAAGCTGGCTATCTATACCCGGGAGATCGGGAAGGTGATAACGGAAGAGGAGGTGATGGATATGGATGAAATGCATAATATATATAAGGTACGCGCATACATTATATAATAGGTGCTCATATCATAGTAGGTAGATTAGGAAATATAATAGGAAAATATTTATTTGGGAGGATTATGGAAGATAAGAAGATTCGTTTAAGGGCTTTGGAACCGGAAGATTTGGATTTTCTCTATGAAATGGAGAATGATGAAAGTCTCTGGGAGATGGGGGGCACCAATGTGCCGTACTCCCGCCAGGTGTTGCTCGACTATATCACTACGGCTACGGCGGATATCTATACCGATAAACAGGTTCGCCTGATTGTAGAAAATGAGCAACAGGAAGCTGTGGGCATCATCGATCTGATGAATTTCGACCCCCGTCATCAGCGTGCTGAGCTGGGAATTGTTATCAAAAAGGAACATCAGCATCAGGGCTTGGCACAGTTGGCTATCCGTCTTTTGATGCAATATGCATCAAATGTGCTGCATTTGCATCAGATTTATGCCATTGTAGCGGAAAGTAACCAAAATGCCGTGAAAATGCTTGAAGTAGTTGGCTTTCAGGGTGATAAATTGCTGAAAGGATGGCTGAAAACGGGCAGTGGATATGAGGACGCATATTTTTTTCAATCTTTTTTGTAAAAATATAGCGGAAAAATTTGGTGGAATCAAAAAAATGTAGTACCTTTGCACTCGCAAATGAGAAATGCGCTATAAGCGGTTAAGTTAATATCTTAATTTGGTGCGTTAGTTCAGTTGGTTAGAATGCCTGCCTGTCACGCAGGAGGTCACGAGTTCGAGTCTCGTACGCACCGCTTCTGCACGTTTCGATTTCGCAAGATTATACATTGACTGGTGCGTTAGTTCAGTTGGTTAGAATGCCTGCCTGTCACGCAGGAGGTCACGAGTTCGAGTCTCGTACGCACCGCTGAAACCTTCGGGAAGTGATTCTCGAAGGTTTTTGTTTTTTATACCCTCTGGTCTTCTCCATTCTTCACTCTCCATTCTTCATTTTCACCCTTCAGTTTCTTTCTGTATGTTATTTCTTTGTTAAGTTATGAAAATAATTTTGTTATTTCCTTAAATTACTGTACCTTTGCAACGTAAATAAAGATATAAGAGAAAAAATGATTATCATCATCACAATTTTAGCATACTTCTGCGTGCTGTTGCTCTTCAGTCACATCACTGCACGACGTACCAGCAGCAATGAAACTTTCTATAGGGCGAACAGACGTTCGCCATGGTATATGGTGGCTTTTGGAATGGTGGGTGCCTCTATTTCGGGCATCACCTTCGTGAGTGTGCCGGGTATGGTGATGAAGACTGATATGACCTATCTGCAGATGTGCATCGGCTTTATCCTGGGCTACTTTCTGGTAGGTTTTCTCCTGCTGCCTATCTACTACCGGTATAATCTCACCACCATCTACAGCTATCTGCAGCAGCGGTTGGGCGAACGTTCCTACAAGACGGGTGCTTCGTTCTTTCTGTTGTCGAAGATGACGGGAGCGGCAGTCCGCTTTTTCGTGGTCTGCATTCTGTTACAGCGGTTCGTGCTCGATGGAGTGGGAGTTCCGTTCTGGGTGACGGTGCCTATGATGGTGATGCTCATCTGGCTCTATACCCGCAAGGGTGGCATCAAGACGCTGGTGTGGACGGATTCCTTCCAGACTACCTGCATGTTTGCTGCGCTCATCCTGATTATCTATCATGTGGTGGCAGCCTTGGGAATGACGCCATCTGAAGCTATCACGGCAATCGCCCACGACAGTCATTCGCGCATCTTCGTCTTTGACGACTGGATGTCGAAGCTGAATTTCTGGAAACAGTTCCTGAGCGGCGTGTTCGTGGTAATCGTGATGACGGGATTAGATCAGGATATGATGCAGAAGAATCTTACCTGCAAGTCGCTTCGCGAGGCTCAGAAGGATGTCTGTACCTATGGTTTCGCCTTTGTGCCAGCCAATCTGCTTTTCCTGAGTCTGGGTGTGTTGCTGATGATGCTGGCACAGAAGCAGGGCGTAGCGCTGCCGCAGGCTCCGGATGATCTGTTGCCGATGTTCGCAGCTTCGGGAGTGATGGGAACCCTGGTAGTGGTACTGTTTACCATCGGCATCGTGGCGGCGAGCTTTTCGAGTGCCGATTCGGCATTGACCGCGATTACTACGAGTCTGTGCGTGGATATTCTGGGCAAGAAGGATGATGTGAAGCTTCGCAAGCGTATGCATCTGCTGGTGGCTTTCGTCTTCATGCTCTTCATCATCGCTTTCAAAGCGATTAATTCTACGAGCGTGATAGATGCCATCTACATCCTCTGCTCTTATACTTACGGTCCGCTGTTGGGTTTGTTTGCCTTCAGTCTGCTCACCAAGCGTCAGGTAAACGACCGCTGGTCGCCATGGGTCTGCATCGCCAGTCCGCTCATCTGCTTCGCCATCGATACCCTTACCTCGCAGTATGTGGGCTATAAGTTCGGCTATGAGCTTCTGATGCTGAATGGCGCCCTGACATTTGCAGGTCTCGCCCTTAGTAAAAAAGAAACAGTTAAATACAAACAATAATGAAAACAAAAGTATTATTCGCAGCATTGTTGCTCAGTGCAACAACAGCTTTTGCCCAGCAGGAGAAGTTGGGCTCCGGTATTGACAAGACCAACATGGACTTGACCATCAAGCCGGGTAATGATTTCTATCGCTATGCCGCAGGCAACTGGATGAAGAATCATCCACTCGACGCCGAGCATACCGACAATGGTGCTTTCACCGACCTCTTTGAGCAGAACCAGAAGCGCATCCAGGACATCATCCTCGAGTATGCTTCCAAGCCACAGCAGAAGGGTTCACTCGGACAGAAGATCGGTTCGCTCTACAACCTCCGTATGGACAGCGTTCGCCTGAACAAGGAAGGATGGGCACCTATCAAGCCAACTCTCGACCGCATCGCAGCCATCAAGGATCGCAGAGAGTATCAGCTCGTTACCGCTCAGCTCGATTTCCGTGGCGAGGGTACTATGATGTATGGCATCGGTGTGGGCGCCGACCTTCGTGATGCCGCCAACAACCTCGTAGAGGTAGGACAGAGCGGTCTCGGTCTTGGTGTACGTGATTACTATGTAAACGACGACGAGCAGACCAAGAAGATTCGTGATGCATACAAGGCTTATATGAAGAAGCTCTTCCAGATGGTAGGCAACGACGAGGCTACCGCCCAGAAGAAGATGGAGGCTGTGATGGCTATCGAGACCCGCATCGCTAAGGCAAGCTATAGCCAGGTACAGCTCCGCGACATCGACAAGAACTATCACAAGATGACCTACAACCAGCTCGTGCTCGATTACCCTGGCATTGACTGGGGCAATGTGTTCCTGGCATCCGGTTTCCCTGCTTTCAAGGAAATTTGCGTGGGTCAGCCTGAACCAATTCACGAGGTAGAGAAGATTCTCGCAGAGACCTCTCTGGATGATTTGAAGACATACGCAGAGATCAAGGTGATATCTGGTGCAACCAGCGTATTGAGCGATGATTTCCGTGCCGTATCCTTTGAGTTGAGCAAGGTAATGAGCGGTGTTCAGCAGGACCGTCCTCGCTGGAAGCGTGCTGTAAGTACCGTGAGCGGCGTATTGGGCGAGGCTATCGGAAAGATTTATGTAGAGAAGTACTTCCCGGAGAGCAGCAAGAAGCGTATGCTCGAGCTGGTTCACAATCTCCAGACTGCGCTTTCACAGCGTATCGACGAGGCTACATGGATGAGTGCTGCTACCAAGGCACAGGCTAAGGACAAGCTGGAGAACTTCATCATCAAGATCGGCTATCCTGACAAGTGGAAGGACTATAGTGGATTGCAGGTAGATGACAGCCTCTCTCTCTACGAGAATATGGCAAATATCTCTGAGTTCTTTACCAAGGATGCCATCGCCCGCAAGGTGAACAAGCCGGTAGATAAGACTGAGTGGGGAATGACTCCTCAGACTATTAATGCTTATTATAACCCAACTACCAACGAGATCTGCTTCCCTGCAGCAATCCTCCAGCCTCCATTCTTCGACCCAACAGCCGATGATGCGATGAACTATGGTGGTATCGGTGGTGTAATCGGTCATGAGATGAGTCACGGCTTTGACGATCAGGGTAGCCAGTTTGACAAGACCGGTAACCAGAACAACTGGTGGACTGCTGCTGACAAGAAGAACTTCGAGTCTCGCACCAAGATCCTGGTTGACCATTTCAACAAGATTGAGTTGGCTGGCAAGAAGGTAAACGGTCAGATGACCCTGGGTGAGAACATCGGTGACAATGGTGGTTTGAACATCGCTTTCCGTGCACTTCAGAATGTGATGAAGACAGAGAAGTTGGGTGTGAAGGATGGATTTACTCCAGAACAGCGCTTCTTCCTGGCATGGGCTCGTGTATGGGCAGGCAATGCCCGTCCTGAGTACCTGCAGTATCTGATGACCGTGGATGTTCACTCTCCAAACGAGGCTCGTGTGAACGGTGCCCTCCCAATGGTGGATTCATGGTATAAGGCATTCAACATCAAGAAGGGCGACAAGCTCTTTGTTCCTAAGAACAAGCGTGCACATATTTGGTAAAAACATGTGGGGTAAGGCATCCCCACACGCCCTGTTTTACTCTAATTGAGCAAGCTTTGAGCGTATTTTTTAACG
>OGJW01000161.1_pt1 | contig 23246 bp, 15 predicted proteins | sample 1572361 | NCBI WGS metagenome assembly OGJW01 (sample SAMEA2582078, study PRJEB24529) | metagenome | biome: Human gut stool | place: China | collected 2011 | reverse complement strand
GATAACCAGTAAACTTTCCTCATTCTTCTCTCAAACACTTTTTATATGTACTTTCTTTCATCGAATATAGTAACTTGGGTGATGTGACGATAAAATCAAAGGCTATTGATTATAGAAAACCAAACATGAGTACTGGGAGCAATATTGGTAGCTTTAGTTTGGGAACTGATTATAGATTGTCAGATAACCAAACACTATCTGTGCAAGCTTGGATAGAGACTAAGGGGAGTAAACAAAGTGATTTCTTTTCTGTTTCTAATAGTGACGAAAAATATGAATCAAATAGCCTAGATGATTTCAACACAGATGATTATACTATTGGATTGTTTTATAAGGGAACGGTTCTAAAACATTTAAATTTATCTTCGGAACTCATATATAATAGGTATGATATTCATGAAGATAGATTTTATAGTGCAAAAAATGATGTAGCTCAAATCCCTTACAAGGGAGATAAAAACTATTGGCGTTATTATTTGTCTGGTTACTATAACTTAGGCAGTAAGGTGTCTTTGTGGGCAGACTTCACCCAAATATGGAAAGATTATTCTAATTCTGACCGAAATGAGAATGTTCTGTTGCATAGTAGCAAGGAAACTCGAAGTAAATTGATGGGAGCAATATCATATCAGCCATTTAGAAATTTCAATGCTTTGCTAGGCACTCATTTGTTGACTGTTAAAGATGAAAACCAATTGAAGGCTGTATCTGAGAAACATACATCTTGGATGCCTTTGTTTAAGGGTTATTGGAAACCTGTTAAGTGGATGTATTTGCAATATAATTATTTTTGTGATGTGGAGTATCCCAACCTTGATCAGTTGTCAACGGTAAGATGGCAAGTGAACGATGTGCTTTGGCATAGAGGCAATTCTGAGTTGAGACCTAGAATTATGCATTATTCTGAAATTACGGTCAACTTTGTCAATATAGTCAAGATTGACTATATGTACAAGCAGAGCAAGGATGAGATTATAGACTATTATCAGCAAGAAGAGGATAAAACTTATCAAACTCAAGCAAATTGTAATTACAGACATAATTACTTGGGAATGGAAGGTGATTATAATCTTGGCAAAGGCGTAGAACTGTCATTTGTTGCAAATTACCAATGGTATCATCGGTATATGAAAGATGACACGAAGCATTTTGGCAGAACCTGGTATCTTGATACACAGCTTCTTTGGAATGTTCCAAATACAAAATTGAGTTTCATGGCTAGCTATTTCCTTCGACATGACAAATTGCCATTATTACAAGGTAAACAGTATGATGAAGAGGAAAAGTTGTTTGTTGGAACTTCTTGCTCTTTGTTAAAAGGTAAGTTGCCAATATCTTTGGAAGTAAGCATACCGACGTCCATGATTTCCAAGAAGACTTATACGAAAGTGAGTCTTCCAAATTTTGCTTATCAAACCTATGGAGATAATAGAGTAAATGCTTTTGTTGCCCTTATCAGTGTTAAGTATAGTTTGGGTAAGGGGAAGACTACAAAGCTAAATAATAGTAAGAATTTAGATGTGGAAAAGTAAATGAATAGATTTCCTGTTTGTTTTCAGCATGATAGTATGCTATGTGGCATTACTTGCTTGACCTTGGGACTGGATACGGTATGTGCCAAAACAAGTGTCGTAGAACTTAGCGAGACTCCGCTCCCTTGCATCCTTCATTGGAACCAGAACCATTTCGTGGTATTATATAAGGTGAAGAAGGGCAAGAAGTTTTATATCGCAGACCCTGGCAAAGGAAAGACAACTTATAATCTTGAAGAATTCAGACGGCATTGGATAAGCACTCACTCTAATTGATATCCAATCAAAGTCCAATTTGGAGCGAGTTTGTTTTGTTAACACATAGATAAATTTCTCTTGTAAAATCGCCAGTGAAGCCTTTCTACAGCTTCGCTGGCGATTTCTCAGTATATAATCTTACTCAATCATATTCTTGAGTATCCATTTCCTGAAGAATGGGTCTTCTATTTCATATCTGTCACTTCGGATGATGTAGCCTTTCTTGCTTAAACGCAATAGGGCACTGGTCATCGTGCTGGTAGGTTGGTTCCTGTCTTGTGCAGGATTGTTGCCCTCGCAGATACTGACCATTACATATTTGTCTGTCTTATTGAAATTCAGCCATAAACGTTCGTAGTCTAAATCATGGGTCGTTATGATATCTTCTACGGCGAGTTGGAGTACATCCTCGTTTTTACCAGCTACCAGATTGTTCCAAACTGCGAATGAAAGCTGTTGCGTGTAGTATGGATGGCAACTTGTAAAGGCCAGTATCTCGTCTGCAATTTGAGTAGGCTGCTCTGATACATCTTTCAATCTGTCTGCAATATATGATTTGAAATCTTCGTATGGAATCTTGTTGAGTCTCATCAGCATTCCAAAATGATAGAACGGAGACTTCACACGTTCAAAGATATCTGTCATCATCGATTCCTGGCTGCCCAGAAAGATGTAATTGATGCCTGTCTGTTCCTGCATGATGGAACGGAGCTGCTTATCCATGTTTTTATCGATTTCCAGGATGCTTTGAAACTCGTCAAAGACAACAATCAGTTTGTTTTGAGGTGTAGAAACCTTCTGAATTGTATTTAAAACATCTTCTATTGCTGTTGTTCCACTGTCGGTTGATGGTTGGAATGAAACCGATAGCTCGTCTGTCATCGGGTTCATGTTGATAGAAGGAATGATGCGGAAGTTACGAATATAGTGCTTCATCTTTTCCAGTTTGAATTGATTGAGCAGTTCCTTCAGAAGCTTTGCCGCAAAATCTTCTTTGCTGAGCACGGCTTGCATATTGAGCCATAGGTATGGTCGTTGGGTTTGGACAACAGCCTTTTTTACGAGACTTGATTTGCCAAAACGTCGTGGTGATATAAGAACAAGGTGGTTCTCGCTCTTGAGAAACTGTACGATGTAGTCCAGTTCTTTCACTCTGTCTGTAAAGTATGGGGCATCAACCAATGAGCCAAATTTAAACGGATTTTCCATAATCGAATTTTTTCGTAACGAAACTTTTCGCAAAGATACGAAAAAATAAAGATGCTTAGAAGATAAACTCCTTTAAATTATTATTGTTTAACATCTTTTAGATTGAGCCGTCAGCGTAAGATTTATCTTGCTCTTTTAAATGAATATCATTAAAAACTGCAGCAAAGATACAAATAATCCCTCAATGAGGGATGAATTCTTTTAAAAATATCCCTCATTGAGGGATGAATTTAATCATTTTTATCCCTCATTGAGGGATTTTTGCAAGTATAGTCTTTTCATAAGCCTTGTCGTTTCTATTTTGATGAATTAAATAGTGGCAAAACTAGTTTAATGACGGCTCAATCCCATAAGGGAAAATAGGCATACTATTAAAAGAAAATAGAATTATCCTTAAGGGAAAATAAAAACACCATTAAAGGAAAATAGGAATATCCTTTATGGTAAATGTTGATACTATTAAAGAAAATCTCCGTTCGGCGACGTTGAACATACATTCAACGTCGCTGAATGCACATTCAACGTCGCCGAACGGAGATTCAGCGTCGCTGAATATAAAAGATCATTAGGGCTTATCCTCTTCAGCGCCATTCCTCTACTCTCCAAAGATCGTTACCTTTATATATAATAGCAATCTTGTGTATAGGCTTGCCGCTCATCAGCTTTGGCAATCGTGCGTCTCGCGCATATTGGTCTAATTGCGCCTTTGCTTCTTCTAAAGCCTTCATGCCTTCTTTATCGGTATCACCTGATTTCAGATACTTCAACTCCAGGAGATAGGCATGGGCAACCTCTGGGAAACGGGTGAGATCAGGAATCATCGTCAAGTCACAATAGCCGCCGTTCAGCTCCATTTCCTGGATGATGTAGTAATAACCACTATGGTTGAGATAAGCGGCGATGAACCCTTGCAGGTTGCGCTCTGCCTGAATGCTGGAGTGGATACTCGTGCAGTTCTTATAACCCTCGGCAATGTATTCGATGGCTGGCTTGATGTTACCATCTAGAGCCATTACATCGTATCGGTCGGCAAGATGATTATTGTTGATTTTAGTATCCTTGTTGTATTCATCCAACACATAGCCGTAATATTGGCGGCGTACATTCTCGTTAGGGATTCCCAACTTTACTCTTCTGCCACGCTTGCCAATGATGGTCAGCATGCCGTAATAGTAGAGCAGGCTGGGGAACAGGTCTGGGTCAACCAAGTCTTCTGCAGGAAAACTTTCTCTCAGTTCTGCCCAGATGTAACCTTGGTTGATGATTTCTTTCAGCACGCTCTTGCGGTCGCCTTGCAGCTTGTCCAGGAAGATGATCTTCTTCATCTTGGCATAATCAGTCATGGTGTTTGGGTCTACCATCTCTTCCGGAGCTTTGCCAAAACGGATGAAATGGCGGAGATAATAGATAACCATATCCGAATTGAACATCTTTGGATCTGTGACCAGGCTGTCCTTTGCGAAACAATAGTTGTCATACCAAGGCTTCATGTCGGTAATCAGCTGGTCGGTCGGAACCTTGATGAGTCCTACTTCTCTGTAGTATTCTATCATTTCCCGTACCTCGTTCTCGCTGAATCCCAGCATCATATTGAACATGGGATCCATGGAGAGATTGGTGCCGATGTTATAGCCACTGTTGAGATCGTTCACGGTGACAGGACTAACTCCCATCATCATGATGCGCTGGAACATTCCCTTGAATAGCTTGAAGAAGTCACGGTAGAAGTCTTGTGCATGAGTCAAGGCGTGATACACAGCTTCTCCTTCCTCGCTCAGGATGTTGTTGGTGAAATTGTCGTACTCGTCGATGATGAGGTAAAGTTGCGTACCTTTTCTCTTGGAATAAATATTCAGTGCATTTAGCTTATAGGAGGCACTTGTAAAGGAAAGATATTCCTTAATATTAAAGCTCTCATCGTAATAAGTTGCATATTTTTTGATGAAATCGTCCAATATGGTACAGCAATAGGCATTGAAGTTCTCCTCCAAGTTACCTTGTCCTGCTGCAGCTCTAGAGAAGTCGAAATACAAAACCTGATATTGTCCAAGTCCTTCGGTTGGATGCGACTCAATCCAAGTATCCTTGAATGTGGTATGGAATGAGTCTTTCTTCTCGATGTCGTAGTAGGCTTGAAGCATCGTGAGGAAGACACTCTTGCCAAAACGGCGTGGGCGGATGAGATAGAGAAAGTCTCCTGCTTCCTCCATTTTTGGAATATACATCGTCTTATCAGCCCAGTATCTGTTCTGACTCTTAATCCAGGTATAATCGGCAACACCGTATGGTAATCTCTTGTAATCCATATCTTCTTCGTTTTATAGAGTGCAACTTATTCGATTGCAAAGATAGTGGAAATAATTGGGAATAGCAAGGCTTTTTTCAAAAACTTCCTTAAATGATATCCTTCGTTCCAATATCTTGTAGGCGACGTCTTTTTATAACAAGAGCCTAGGCTAACAGGCTCTTGTAGTATTCTTCATATTGTTTAGCTACCTTTATGTATTCATGATGCTTGCTGATGTATTCGATGCTCTGTTGCTTAAGCTGCGGTATCAATTCAGGGTGAAGCACCAGGTGCTCCAACTCTTGATATACGCTCTCATAGTTGGGCTGCACATTGATGATGGGACGGAGATGCTCCTCGTGGATAATCTCGTAGTTTTCCGGTTCTCCACCACCTATGCAGATGACGCCCCTCGCCATCGCCTCCAGCGGATTCATCGATGGAGTATAACTGTAGAGCTGGTCGAGGATGGCATCGCTGCCGTTCATCATCTTTACATATTCCGCAAAAGGCACGTTTTGGGCGATACGCAGTTCTACCTTTTCCGGATATTTCTCGGCGATTGCCTGGGCAGCCTTCAGCATGATGTCCGTACCCTTATACTCACTTCTGGTTTTGTTGATACCTATGAATAACTTCAATTTTTGGGAAGGTCTTCGGGAGATATCTACAGAAGATGTATCTACAGAAGATGCCCCTTTATCCCTATCCTGATAGGATTGTGTATAAGTATGGATAGGATAGGGGATAAACGTGGTTTTCTGTGGAAAATGCGGTTGATAACATACCCAGTATTCATAAAGTCCCGCTATGATGCCGTCGCAATCTTCAGCTATCATCCGGTTGAGTCTTTCCTTGGCGGTTCCCAGCCAGTCTTTTCTTTCTTTCAGGGCATCGGCATTGGTGCGTAATTCATCTCCTATATTGAAATCGCTGTATCTCAATGGCTTATCCTGGCAGCAGACGCTTACCCAATAGTAATCCATACCGAATGCAGCCAGCACCACCTTCCTGTTGTGCTTTCTCAAATACCGGTAAATCGGGAAGATACGCTCAGCCTTCAACTCCAGAAACATCGGGTTGATGAGCTGGACGATGTCATATCCCCTTAACTTATGCACAATTGTGTATAACTTTATCAAATATAGGATTCCACCCAGTTTTCCAGGCTTTCTCACCATGTTGATATCTCGTGGATAATTCTTCCAGAAGTCGCCGTTGGAGAGCACGGTAACCTCATGCCCCAGCTTGCGGAGTCCCTCGGCAAGTGTGGCATGTACGTTACTGTATTCTCCCATTAATAGAATCTTCATCTTCCTGATATACTCTTTATTTATCTGATATACTCTTTATTTATCTGATAAAATCTTCCTCCTTTTCATTTATTTCTTGATGAAAAAGAGGAGCGCCATTCTTCCTACGTAGGTACCTATCATCTTTCTGAACATGGTATATTTCTTGGTGTATTCCTTGTCAGGAAGTGGATAGAGTCCATGCTTTCTCAACTTCTTGATGGCGTGGTTCAGGGCTATCAGCGAATGTTTCAGACGGATATTGTTCACCAGATAATCCATCGAGAGTTGGGCGATGCGGCGACTCAGCGCCTGTCTTTCAGCCACCGGAATCTTATCCAGCAGTTTCTGCAGATTCAGGATTACCTCCAGACTGTTATCCATTTTCTGGCTAATCTTCTCATGATTCATCTGATGGGTTACGGAGTTCGGGTTCTCACGATAGTAATAAGCCTCTGTCTCCATCTTGAAGATTCTTTCGGCACGCAGGAAGAGCTGAGAGGTAAACTCCTCATCTTCTCCATATACGATGCCCGGCGTAAACTGCAGGGTTCCTCTGATGCTGCTGCGGAAAATATAGGAGCAGGCAGAACCATGCAGGTTATGATTGCTCATATAGGCTGTGCCCGATATCGGAGTCGGCAATTCATAAGGAGGAGTATCCGTCTGCCTGTTTTTTACATAGTTGAAAGTCACGATGTCTGGCTGATGATATCTTACGATGTCGAGACAATGTTCGTAGGCGGTCTGTACCAGATAGTCGTCGCCATCCACAAACTGGATGAATCTGCCCTTGGCTATCATCATACCATAGTTTCTAGCCACGCTGGCTCCCTGGTTAGGCTGTCTCAGATAGATGATATCCTGCAAATATTCCGTGAGTCCGTTGATTGCACAGATATCGCTTCCATCATCCACGAGGATGATTTCTCTTTCCTTGGCGTTGAGTGAGAGCTGGAGGATGCTTTTGATGCATTCCTCCAGATATTCCGTAGGCATATTGTAAGTGGTGATGATGAAACTTACTAAGGGTGCCTGTATATTCTGTGTATGAGATGATTGATTTTGCATAATGAATGATAACCTAAAATATTGAATAGTTTGAGTTTGAAAGAATGAATCCCCGTCTTTCCTTCCAGCCATTTCACGGCGTGGATAAGGGGAGGATCCGGTTCATATCTTTCCGATAAATCGTAGAGATCGAGCAGGACATTGAGGTGCTGCGTCAGGAAATCTTCTAATGAAAACTGGTATTTCAGCAGAATTTCTTCTGTTACTCCTATTTGTAGCTTCATTTCTTCTGTACCCGCTATTTTCAGCTTCATCAAAGCCTGCCTCTGTCCCAGATACAGCTGAAGCAGATCGGGATATTTTGCCTGCGATGTCATGCCCTGAGGATTCCAGTAATAGAGATACTTCCCTACATCCGTCACCCTTATTTTTAATGGAGGGGGAGGAACCACTTTCTTATCCGGAGTAATCATTGCCCTATCCGTAGTAATCTCTGCCTCCGTCAGCCCAATCAGTTTCGGAATCGTCCACACATCCTCGAAGCTTTTTCCTTTCGGAAATTCGATGTTCTGAAACAGCGAACGCCTGAATATCTTGTTGCAGGCATAGGTATGATGATAGCCCTTTTCCGCCAACCAGTATTCGATGGCATTCTGATAGGTTTTCGGAGCGAAGGAGAGGAGCTTTTCCCGATGGGGATGACCGATTCTCTCCATGATGGGATATTCCAGAATATCCACATCGGGATGTTGATAAAGTTCTTCCATCAGCTGTTGAAGCGAGTTTTCCCCAATCGCATCATCACTGTCTATAAAGGTGATATACAATCCTTTAGCCCTCTTTATCCCCACATTTCTGGCATCGCTTAAACCTCCGTTTTCCTTGTGGATAACGTGGATACGACTATCTTTCCCGGCATATTCATCGCAGAGCAGAGGGCACGCATCAGGCGATCCATCATCTACGAGAATCAGTTCGTAGCTGGTGAATGATTGCTGCAGGATACTCCCGATACATCTTTCGAGCGTATCTTCGGCATGATATACGGGGATGATGATACTGAGTTTCATTGCTTGCTCTCTTGATATTTCTGATAGAAGATGAAGTCTCTTTTATCTGATGATGGCTATTTTGCAGATGGTACCTTTCTCACCGTTGCTGGTAGCGGTTTCCACCATATAGATTCCGCTAGCCACTCTTCTGCCTTTCAGGTCGCAGCCGTTCCAGGTATAGGTGCCGCCGTTGCTTCTGCCCTGGTTCACCAGGGTTCCGCTGGTACTGACTATCTTCACATCCGCATCCAGCGACAGACCGGTGATGGTGATGAGTCCTGTATAGTCTGGCTTTACCGGGTTCGGATAAGCCCATACATTGTCTTGGGTCATCTCTTCGTTGGTGGCGGTAGCATCGCTCATATAGGAGCAGAGACCCTTGTTGGTTCCGATAAACACCTCACCGGTGGCATCGTTGATGGCGAGCGATTCGATGTTGTTCGACAGCAGCTTACTGTTGGTTGCCGTAAAGTGATGACTCTGCTCCATATTGTCGGCGCTGATCAGATAGATACCGTTGTTGCTGGTACCAAACCATTTTCTGTTTGCCTGATCCACTGCCATGCAGGTAATATCCACACCGCCCAGCAGATAGTCGGCATAATTGGTACCGTCGTTTCTCGGCACTTTCACCTGGGTAAGCGTTGGCTGCGTATCATCCAGGATATGCGGAGTGACGTAGAAAGGTCCCTGGTCGGTTCCTATCCATAGGTTGTGCTCCAGGTCTTCCTTGATACATCTGATATAATAGAGATTGATTTCCGCACCATCCTGGTTGGTAAAGGGCTTGCTGAACATCTTCACCTCATCAGTTTCCGGCTGATAGCAGACGATGGCTGGAGTTTCATGATTGTCATTCACGAACCAGAGCCTGCCCTGCCTGTCCTTCATCAGACCCGTCATCGCCGAAAGACTGTAGCCGTTCGGATTCAATGTCTTCTGGTCGTGGGCTATCAACTGGTTGTCTTTCATCTCGATGATGGAGCGGTGGGTAGCCTGACTGTTGAGAATCCACAGCTTTCCGCTTTCATCCGATAGCAGACTATGCACCAGCACATAGTTGTTGTCCAGCACCGTTCCTCTATCCACGGCAGCTTCCAGGATACTGTTGTCCTTATTATAATAATGTGTCAGTTTGCCGTCCGTAAACTCATAGAGTCCGGTTCTGCCCGAAGCAAACACGTGGTTTGGATCGTGGATATCCGGTTCTACACAGTTGATATCCTGATACTGATAACCCGTAGTATTCCTGATGTCATCCTGATAGATGGTCCAGTTGTCCCGGTTCAATACCTGGATGGTACCGGGACGGGTATCAAGAGAAATTCCCGAAAGAAAGGCGCCGCCGCAGGTATAGAGCTGGTTGTGGATAAACTTCATATACCAGAAATGATTATACTTCGGACCTCCTGGCAGCAGGCTGCTTACCAGCTTCATCAGTTCGCTCTTGTCCTCTTTTTGGGGAGCGGTATAAGCCCCCACCTTGCTCCATCGGTTTCTGTCGAGCAGGTTGTCAGAGAGGGCAGCGCGATAGGTACCTTCCTCCTGGCTGTAGGCATAGATCTGGTTATCCCTGATTTCGCACCAGTTCACCTTGAATCCCAGTTGATACGTATCGCTGATTTCCCCGTCCACCATATTGAGCTTGATGATGCCCAGCCCATAGCACAGATAGGCGAATTTGCCATACATATAGATATCGTTGATGGTCTTGTCGCCCGTGATGGTGGCAGAATAGTAATCCGGCAGATTCTGCACGCTCCAGTTCTGGGTGTTCATCAGGTCGATATTGGCATTGCTGTAGAGGATGAGCAGCCGCTTGGCAGTCTTGTTGTAAGCGATGTGCTGGATATCGCAGTCGTTCAGGAAATCCATCTTGCTGAAGGTCTGAATGCTCTGGTCGTTTCTGTTGTACGCATAGAGATTGCTGGAAGCCTGCACGAATATCCAGTTGCCGGCTTCTTCTATTTCCTGCACTTCGCTGTACGCCATATAGGCTTTCCAGTCGCCGATGGCGGCGCTGCTCTGGAAAGCGGCAACCTGAAGGATCAGGAACGAGAGGAGTATCCATATTTTCTTTCTCATCTATCTAAATGTATATAATATAATAACTTATATATATTAAACATAAAAATACTGGGTTTATTGCCTGTGAGCCTGGCTTTTATTGGCAGACTCAGCAGCGGAAAGAGATACTGGCAAGGTGGATAGAGATGCCATCTTTTCAGCTTGTGGGCATAGTCGATGATTTTGGAATAGCCCTGCAGTTCATTCCTGAACTGATAGAGGGTGCGCAGGCTTTCCTCTGTTTTATAGAGAAACGACATGTTGCCTATAAAGTGTTCATAACCTAGTGGATTATCCACGTGAAGAATCGGTATGTGATTGTCTTTCAGGGTCTTGCCCCAAAGCACATCTTCATATCCATAGTGGGAAAACCGTTCATCGAATGGGTGTTTCAGCAGGATGCTTCGCTTCACGATAAAGTTGGAGGTGTGAAAGTCTGCATAGGGGTTAGCCTGTCGCTGGAGCTGATTTCCGTTCTGCGTGCCGGCTGATTCGAAAATGTATCGTAGGTTATATTTCAGTCGTTCTCTGGTTTCAGCATCCCGTTTTATCTGATATCCTCCATATACAACATCGCTTTCTTTTTCTTTTAGATAATTGGCAAGATACTGATGGCTGATTATGTTCATGTTGCTGTCGATAAAAAGCAGCCAGGTATATTTCGCCTCCCTTGCCAGGAAGTTGCGGATGGCAGCCCTGCCCACGTTCTCTTTTCTCTCGATGTAGCGGCAATGGAGGAGGGTGTTGATGATACGGTTGCCTTCTACGGTTCTTTCATCTGTAGAACCATCATCGGCGACTAATATTTCGTATTCGAAATGAGAGATTGAAGAGAGAGAATCAGAAGATGAATACAATAACGATGCTTGAGCTTGCAGGGATTTTACAAGCTCAACGCATACATTATTATATGTAGGGATTAATATCGAAAGGGTATTAATCATTTTTGTTCTTTAAGTATTCAGCCAGTTTAGCCACGGCTCTGGCTCTATGGCTGATGCCGTTCTTGATTTCCTCACCCAGCCGGGCGAAACTCTGGTCGTAGCCTTCCGGAACGAAGATCGGGTCGTAGCCGAAACCTTCGGTGCCGTGCTTTTCGGTAGCGATAGAACCCTCTACGATACCATCAAACTGATGAATTTTCTTGATGCTGGTGCAGCCGCAAGGGCAGACATCCTTCTTCTCGATGTAGCAGATCACGGTACGGAATCGGGCCTTTCTGTTCTCCTTTCCATTTAGTTCTCTGAGCAGTTTAGCCATGTTTGCCTCGCTGTCGTGGTCGGTACCTTCAGCATAGCGGGCGCTGTGAACACCCGGCGCACCATCCAGCGCCTCTACTTCCAGACCGGTATCATCGGCAAAGCAGCTCAGGTGATAATGGTCGTAAACATACTGCGCCTTCTGCAAGGCATTCTCCTCCAGCGTGTTTCCTGTTTCAGGAATATCCACATCGCATCCTATCTCCTTCAGCGAAACCACCTCGTAATCGCTGCCCAGGATGTCGCGGATTTCCTGGAGCTTATGCTGGTTATTTGTTGCAAATACTATCTTCATAATCACTATTTGATTTTCTTAATATCTTTCTCCTTGATTTTCACTTTCATTTCATCAAATCCCTCGCCATACACACCGATGACGGCACTCTGGCTGACAAAGGCATTCGGGTCGATGATCTTGACGATACGGAAGATGGTGACGCTCTCGTTCTTCTTGGCAAGAATACAGAGCACCTTCATCTCGTCGCCGGTGTACCAGCCGTGACCATCCAGAATCGTTACACCATGGTCCATCTGCGTACCGATGGCGTTGGCTATCTCCTGATACTTCTTGCTGAAAATCATGAACTGCACACTCTCTCGCTTGGCATTCATCACATAGTCGAGCACCAGGTTCTCAATCACCATGGTACATAGACCGAATACCACCTTTCTGATGGCATCTATCGCCGTGAATTCCGGTTTCGCATTGAAGACGAAGAAGGAACTGCCCACGATGACGAGGTCCACGAAGATGAGCACACGTCCCAGCGAGATGTTATGGTATTTGTTCACGATGGCGGCGATGATATCCGTTCCTCCCGTACTTCCATTGTGCAGGAAGACGATGGCGAGCGACAAGCCTGTAAACAGACAGCCGATGATGAGCGACATGAAGTCCTGTCCCTCTCCCAGCACCTGCACCATCTTGCCATTTTCACCTATCATCCAGTCTTGCGCCAGCGCCAGGAACACGGAGAGCATGATGATGGCGTAGATGGTCTTCACCATGAACTTGAATCCCAGAATCTTGAGTGCGGCAAGCAGCAGGGCGGCATTGATGAGAAAATACGACAAATAGATAGGTATTCCCGTACCGTAGAAGATTACGGCTGCAATACCCGTTACGCCACCCGTTACTATCTGGTATGGAAGCAGGAAGATAGTCCATCCAAATGTATAAATCAACAGACCCAGTGTAATGTAGAAATAGTCCTTGATTTCATTCTTAACTTTTTGACTGATTGCTATTTGCATAATATTTTCCTCGTATTTTTAAAGCGCAGAAGGTCGCCCATTTTTAGATGAGACGACCTTCTGGATATTATCAATAAATTACTTTTTCAACACCACGTTGACGATCTTCTTAGGTACGATGATCACCTTCAACACGTTGAATCCTTCCAAGTACTTCTGGCTCTTCTCGTCTGCCAATACCTGCTTCTGGATTTCCTCGTTAGGAGTATCCACAGGGAAAGTCATCTGGAAACGAGCTTTACCGTTGAAGGAAATGGTGAGCTGCATATCGTTCTCCTTCAGATACTGCTCATCATACTTAGGCCATGCTGCATCGCAAACGCTGCCCTGCTCGCCAAGTGCTGCCCACAACTCTTCTGCGATGTGTGGAGCGAATGGAGCAATGAGGATGACGAGGTCTGTGAGCAGTTCCTTGTTGCGGCACTTCTGCTGACCAAGTTCGTTCACCGCAATCATGAAGGCTGAGATAGATGTGTTGTAAGAGAACTTCTCGATATCCTCGCTTACCTTCTTGATGAGCTTGTGAACGCTCTTCAGGCTCTCTGGCTTCGCAGCCTCGTCGGCTGATGGAAGGAAGTTGTCGGTGCGGTTCTCGTAGAACAGACCCCAGAACTTCTTCAGGAAGCGGTGGCAACCGTCGATACCGTTGGTATCCCAAGGCTTGCTAGCCTCTACAGGACCCAGGAACATTTCGTAGAGACGCAGGGTATCAGCACCATACTTCTCGACAATCATATCTGGATTTACCACGTTGAACATACTCTTAGACATCTTCTCGATAGCCCATCCGCAGATGTACTTGCCATCCTCCAGGATGAACTCAGCGTTCTGATACTCAGGGCGCCAAGCCTTGAATGCCTCGATATCCAATACATCGTTGCTTACGATGTTTACATCTACGTGGATAGGAGTTACGTCGTAATCCTTCTTCAGGTTCAAGCTTACGAATACAGGAGCCTTGTCGTGATCATCGCTGTTGATGCGGTAAACGAAGTTAGAGCGGCCCTGAATCATACCCTGGTTCACCAGCTTCTGGAATGGCTCTTCCTTGCAGCTTACGCCGAGGTCGAAGAGGAACTTGTTCCAGAAACGGGAGTAGATCAAGTGACCGGTAGCATGCTCGCAACCACCTACGTAGAGGTCCACGTTCTGCCAGTACTCATCAGCCTTCTTGCCTACGAGAGCCTCATCGTTGTGAGGATCCATGTAGCGAAGGTAGTAAGCAGAAGAACCTGCGAAACCTGGCATGGTGTTAAGCTCCAGTGGGAATACGGTCTTGTTATCTACGAGACTCTTGTCAACCACCTCTTTCTTCTCAGCATCCCAAGCCCACTTCTTGGCTCTGCCCAATGGAGGCTCGCCAGTCTCTGTTGGCTTGTAGGTCTCAATCTCTGGCAATTCGAGTGGCAGGCACTCCTCTGGAACCATCTGTGGCATTCCGTCCTTGTAATATACAGGGAATGGCTCACCCCAGTAGCGCTGACGAGAGAAGATGGCGTCGCGGAGACGATAGTTTACCTTTACTCGGCCGATACCCTTCTCGGTAACAAACTTCTTGGTAGCTGCGATAGCCTCCTTCACGGAGAGTCCGTTCAGAGAGAAACCATCCATGCTGTTCTTGCCTGCTACAGGTGAGTTGGTTACGATACCTTCCTTGGCATCGAAGCTCTCTTCTGAAACATCAGCACCCTCGATAAGAGGAATGATAGGCAGGTTGAAGTGCTTGGCAAAGGCGTAGTCACGGCTATCGTGAGCAGGTACAGCCATGATGGCACCTGTACCATATCCTGCCAATACATATTCTGAAATCCATACTGGGATTGCCTCGCCGGTGAATGGGTTGATGGCGTAGCTTCCTGAGAATACACCGGTTACGCTGTGGTTAGCCATACGGTCCAGCTCGGTGCGCTTCTTCACATAGTCCAGATACTTCTCCACCTCTTCCTTCTGCTCGGCAGTAGTTACCTGCTGAACATACTCGCTCTCTGGAGCCAGCACCATGAAGGTTACACCAAACATAGTATCGGCACGGGTGGTGAAGATGGTGAACTTCACGTCGCTGTCCTTTACAGAGAATACGACCTCTGTACCCTCAGAACGGCCAATCCAGTTCTTCTGGGTTTCCTTGATACTGTCGCTCCACTGGATGGTCTCCAAACCGTCGAGCAGACGCTGAGAGTAGGCTGATGTTCTCAAACACCACTGCTGCATCTTCTTCTGGATGACAGGATAACCGCCACGCTCACTTACGCCGTTTACTACCTCGTCGTTGGCAAGCACAGTACCCAGACCTGGGCACCAGTTAACCATGGTCTCGCCGAGGTAAGCAATGCGGTAGTTCATCAGGATCTGCTGCTTCTTCATGTCGTCGAAGCTGTTCCACTCCTCTGCTGTGAAGTCAATCTGCTCGTTCTGAGCCACATTCAGGTCAGCAGAACCCTTCTCCTCGAAGCGCTTAATGAGCTTCTCGATAGGCTGAGCCTTCTGGCAGCTGTTGCAGAAGAATGAGTTGAACATCTTCTGGAAAGCCCACTGAGTCCAATGGTAATACTTAGGGTCGCAGGTACGAACCTCACGGTCCCAATCGAAGCAGAAGCCAATCTTGTCGAGCTGCTCGCGGTAGCGGTTGATGTTGGCTACGGTAGTAACCTCTGGGTGCTGACCAGTCTGGATAGCATACTGCTCAGCAGGCAATCCGTAAGCATCGTAACCCATAGGGTTCAGTACGTTAAATCCGTTCAAACGCTTGTAGCGGGCATAGATATCGCTAGCGATATAACCAAGTGGGTGACCTACGTGCAAACCAGCTCCTGATGGATAAGGGAACATGTTGAGCACATAGAATTTCTTCTTGTTTTCATCTTCTGTCACCTTGTAGGTCTTGTTCTCGACCCATTTCTGGTGCCATTTCTTCTCGATTTCTCTGAAGTTGTATTCCATTGTCTTTATCTAATTATTTTGTTTCTTTTCTTAAATATAATAAGGTAAAACCCCATTCAAGGTGCAAAATTACATTTATTTTAGCACATTACAAAATAAAATGCAAGTTTTTTATGATTTTAATGCCTGGGCATGCTAGTATTGCCCTTTCCGCAGTATGATGTGGAATACGTCACCAAGCTACTGGCGGCTTTCAATTCCGAGAGCCACCCAGAATGTTATTCTTTAACTATCATTTTTATGTAAACAAATCATCCATGGTGAGTTGCACCTGTGCTATTGCCGAATGGGCTGTAGGACGAATACCAAACGTAGTTATCAAAGTAGGCAAGATGCCATGACGTACTCCCGTCTCTTCTACGAAATCAGCCATACGAGTTCTTATACGAAGCTCTTCCTCCTTCGTTATGCTATAAGGAGACTGCGAATACTTGATTTCACAGAGATTAATCAGATGGTCAGCTCGCTCTATCAGCAAGTCTATCTGCGCCGCAGGTGTAGAGCACTTGCTTCGCCAGGAATAATACTCCGTATAGATTTGCTCAATGCCTAAACTCTTCTTTATCTGAGGAATATGCAACATACAGATACGTTCAAATGCCAAGCCATACCATGTGTTTTGGCGAGGCTTGCCCATCTGATGCGTCCAGTAAGCTACATCCGTGGTACCAGGATGACAGAAGGACATATAAAATAAGGTGTATAAGTCCGTGAGCTGGTAAATCTGGTCTTTTTGCTTGATTTTCTTTTCACGCGTATTATAACCTCTTACAAAGTCACAGTTGATCAATTCCCGAAGCACCTTGGTCAATGTTCCACCCGACTTCAAATTCAGATGCGTAGAAATTTCCTTGCGAGTCATGCCTTGCTTACATTTTGCCAGCGTTTCTATCACTCTCATATAGATTTCCGAGTTTCGGAACAAAGAAGAATACAGCCTATCATACTCTCGTTTCAGTTCACCACGTTCAGCAAAGAACAATCGATCTACATTAGCCTCCACACCTTGCGTCTTGTCCAGCAAGCTCAGATAGTAAGGCACTCCACCCATCATGCTATAAATCTGCAAGATGGAAAGACGTGACCACAAGAATCCATTCGCCTGGAGAAACTCCTCCGTCTCACCTAGTGTGAATGGAGCCAAGTACATCTCATGCGTAATACGATTATGAAGTCCGCCATGGCTATCTATGAGATTAGAAATCATCCACGATGTGGCACTGCCACAAACCACAAGCATAATCTCATTCTGATTAGCCGCCCAACTATTCCAAAAATGCTCAAAAGCCTGCTGGAAATTAGACTTGGGAGTATCAAGACAAGGCAACTCGTCTATAAAAAGCAGTATGCGCTTACTTCCCAACTTCGACTTCAGTATTTGCTTCAAACTCTCAAATGCCTCTGTCCAATTAGAAGGTAAAGGCAGCTTTGGGTCGCCAAATTCACGCAAAGCATAGCCAAAATTAGACAATTGAGCCTCGGCTGGTGCATCAATAGACCCAGACATCTCGAAGGCAAACTCATCCTTGAATAGATTATGCACCAGATAAGTCTTGCCGATGCGCCTTCTTCCATACACTGCCACAAACTCAGCCTTTCCTGAATGGTAATACTCGGTAAGCTGTCTGATTTCCGTTTTTCGTCCTATAATTTGCTCCATATCGCTTGAATAAGATAATTTGTTACGGTGCAAAAATACGATAATTATTTGAAAAAGCAAACGATACTTTAGCCAAATCGATGTTTTTTAACTCGATTTGGCTAAAGTATTCCTTATATATTAGCCAAATCGGTGTTTTTTTGTCCGATTTGGCTAAAGTATCGCTTGCCCACTATTTCTTAGTTCATCCCTGCATATCCCAATTATTATAATAAAGTACAATTATCTGTGCTTATGATATGCTCGGTAAAAGTATGCTTTTAAAAAAGATATGCCCTCTTGCTTCACAGCAAAAGGGCATACGATCAGTTTTCATTTATAGAATAGTGTAAGTCAATAAATGAACCAAATTTAAAAACTTATCTTATAAACCTAATCTTACTATAAGCCTATTCTAAAACTCATTATTGTGATAAATAGTTATTCTGTCCATCCTGGGTTCTGGGTCAGGTTCTTGTTCAAAGCCAACTGGTCGATTGGCAATGGATACAACCAACGACGGTCATTGTCTGACCACTTGCGACCTGCAGCATCGTCATAGCTCTCTGCGTAGATGCGGAGATATGTCTTGCCGTTATATACACGGGTGTTGCTGTTATCGAAAGCGTAGATCTCGTTGTACTGCTCCTTTACCTTGTCGGTAACACGGATACCCAGAGTAGTAAGCGGATTCTCCAACAACTTCATCGCATTCCAGCGCTTCAAGTCGTCCATACGGAAGCCTTCGCCAACCAATTCGATGCGGCGCTCACGACGAATCTCATAGAGCAGGTTAGAAAGCTCATAACCATAGTTGATAGGCTTCTGGTCGGCAACAGGGTTCACGGTGAGGTGAGCCATATCTACACGGTCGCGAAGCTGGTTGATGGTCTTGTCAAGAACAGCCTGAGTGCAAGTACCCAACTCGGCATTAGCCTCGGCGTTGATGAGCAATACCTCTGCATAGCGGTAGATGAACCAGTCGTAAGAGGTGTTGCGAGCCTGCCACTGAGTCTCGTCGGCAGAGTGGAACTTGGTACATGGATAACCTGTTACACCACCAGAAACAGAGCAGTCTGGCATCTTGTTCTGCACCTGCTTGTTGTTGCGGAGCCAGAATGGCTTGTGGTTGTTGTCGATGAGCTGATAGAGACGTGGGTCACGGTTGGCGATTTCAACCTCCAGGTTGTCATCACCCTCGTAGCCAGAACCCTCGTTATAGATAGGAGTACCATCCTTCATCAGGAACGACTCGATGAAGTCCTTGCTCAAACCCATACCGTTGCCACCAGCCTGACGGCCAGTCTCGTGGGTAAGGACACCTGTCTCGTAGAAGCGTGCCAAAATAGCCTCCTTGTTGTCAGAAAGATCTTCCTGTACAAACAGGTTGGCATAGCTGAGTGGATAACCCTCGTATGCTCTTGTGCCGGCACCTGCGTCAGTACCCTTTACGATTTCATACTTACCGCTGTTGATGATCTCGTCGGTCAGCTCCTTAGCCTTTGTAATCAAGCTTTCTGCTGTCAAGCCCTCAGAACCAGCCTCGTGGTGATACTTCATATAAGTACCGTAGTAGAGACAAACGCGAGCCAACTGGGTGCGGGCAGCATCCTTGTGCAGACGACCCTTTTCAGCCATAGTCTTCTCTGGGAGCCACTGGATAGCGAACTCCAAGTCCTCGATTACCTTCTTCAATACGAAGTTGCGTGGGTCACGACCCTTGAAGAGCTCTGCCTCATCACCTGTCTGGAGGTCAGACTCATACCAAGGCACATCACCGAAATTACGGATCTTGCTATAGTAATCCTGTGCTCTGAAGAAACGAACCTCAGCTACATACTTGTTGATGTCAGCCTCAGAGCCAGAAGCAGTCTGATAACGCTTCAGGAAGTAGTTGCAGCTACGCACGTTACCCCAGCCCCAGCCACCGTCTGATGTTGGAACGGTGTAGTTGTTGAACAAATAACCACTTGGGCTATTGGTTACAAAGTTATCACTCTCGCCATCAAGAGTAGAAGAAGCACCAGCCAGCATATTGCTGTAGATACCATTGGCGTACATCTTGAGGTCGTTGGCGCTCTTCCAGTATGATTTATCTGTAAATGAGTCTTGTGGGCTCAAATCGGTATAGTTGCAAGATGCAAGTGTCATACCGGCCATCATACTCAAAATGAATATATTTTTAATTTTCATTGTCTGTCTATTTAAGCATTAATAATACACACTTTCCTAACTCTCGAACATTATAATGTTAAGTTCAAACCAACAGAGATTTTCTTGTTGATAGGGTAAGTCATGTTACCAAGTGTTTCAGGATCAGCAAACTTCACCTTCATAGGAGTCAATGTCAGGAGGTTTTCACCCTGTACAAAAACTCTCAGGCGAGCAATACCTACCTTCTTCAACAAGCTGGATGGAACAGTATAACCCAATGTAACGTTCTTCAAACGCAAGTATGCTGCATTCAGCATATAGCGGGAAGAGGTATTGTGGTTAGCACCATTTACACTGTAGTGATGGAGTTTTGGGAAGTAAGCATCACGATTATCCTCTGTCCAGTAGTCGAGAGAGGTGGTCTGTGGAGTACACCACTCATCAGTGAAGCCCCAGAACGAAGCACCACCCCAACCACCGAAGTAGTCGCGCTTACCGATACCCTGCCAGAACATCTCGAAGTCGAAGCCCTTGTAGTCAGCACCTGCTGTAATACCGTATGCATAGCGAGGAGTTGAGTTACCGAGAATCTTGCGGTCGCCTGGCTTATCTACTGTACCTTCGCCCCAAGTTACCTTGCCGTCACCATCGATATCTTCAAACTTCACGTCACCTGCACTCCAGTGGCCGCCGTTGATAGCCTTCTGATCCCACTTGGCTGCTTCCTCGTCGCTCTGGAAGAGTCCGTTAGATACCAAACCCCAGATTTCGCCAATCTTCTCACCTACATAGTGGTCGCCGAGGAGTTTTGCATCATTAGAGTACTTGGTGATTTCAGACTGATAGTCAGACAATACACCCTTGATGTGATAGCCCAAACCGCAGCTTAAGCGATCGTTCCACTCTACAGAAACTTCCCAACCTGTGGTCTTCATGTTGGCAGCGTTGCTTCTTGGCACGCTAGTACCGAGTACTGAAGGAAGAGTTGCACCCTTGGTCAACATATCCTTGGTGTCACGACGATACCAGTCGAAAGATGCACTCAAGCGGTTGTTGAGCCATGTTGCATCGATACCGAGGTCGAGCTGGTTAACAGTCTCCCATGTAAATGAGCTACTTACCAAGCCAGGAGCGTAAACAGCTACAGGGCGTGTGCCGCCGAGCAATACGCCAGCCTTGGTGCTCACACCATAGGTAGCCAGGTAAGGGAAGTTACCAGATACGTTCTGGTTACCGAGAGAACCGTAAGATCCACGGATCTTCAGGTTGTCCCACCAGCTGCGCAATGGCTCGAAGAACTTCTCCTCTGATACACGCCAAGCGATAGAGCCTGAAGGGAAGAACGCATAGCGGTTACCCTTAGCGAACTTAGAAGAACCATCCTCACGACCGTTGAACTCGAAGAGGTACTTGCCCATGAAGTCGTAGTTGAAACGGAAGAAGAGACCATTGGTTGCCCACATGCTCTCGCTACCGCTGGTAGAAATATCACCGTATGCGAGGTTGATCTGTGGAGTATCGTTGTCGATGAGGTTCTTGCGACCTACCCAGTGATACTTGTTGTGCTTCTTCTCCTGGTTGTAACCTACGAGCACCTTGAAGTTATGCTTCTCTGCCAAAGACAGTGAGTACTCAGCAAATACGTTGAATGCCTGATAGTAGTCATCGTAGTTAGATACGGTGATACTGCTTGGGTTAGTCCAAGGATAGTAGTTCTCTGTACCTGGAACGGCTGTATAGTCGTAGAAGTTACGTACGTGCTCGTTAGCGTTTCTGCCGTAGAAGTTCCATGTATAGTCAGCATTGATCACGAGACCCTTGATAGGAGTGATGCGTACGGCACCAGTCATCCACAAGTCGTTCTGGCGATACTTGGCGTTACCACCCTGCTCCATGATAGCGATAGGGTTGGTGTAGCTACCCTGACCTGCATAGTGTCCATCAGGATGCTTTACTGGCATCAATGGGCTCAAGTCGTTCTTCATCATACCTGAGTATGCGCTCAAACCTGAGTAGGCAGTAGGGTTCATAGCTGTAGTACCACCGGTAGGGTGAAGCTCTGATGTATAGGTATGAGTAATCTTAGCGCTTACATTCAACCACTTGGTAATGTTGGAAGAGATGTTTACGTTAGCGTTGTACTTCTTGTACTTATCGTCACCAGCGGTCAAGATACCCTTCTGGTCGTTCATACCCAGAGATGCATAGTAGGTAGTACGGTCGTTACCGCCGCTGATGCTGGCATTGTAAATCTGAGAGAATGATGTCTTGTAAAGCTCATTCCACCAGTCGGTATTGCCGCAGTAGCCATACTTAGCCTTGTCGTATGCCTCGTCGAAGAATACAGGATCCTTACGGGTTCCGTTGAAGTATTCCTCTGTATATTTATAAACCTGATCCTTGAAGTATCGGCCAGAACCACCGTCATTCTTGTTAGCCTCATCCATCATCTTGAGGTACTGCATGGAATTAACGTTGTGGTATGACTTGGCAGGGCTCTGCCAGTAGCCTGTAGCGTTGAAAGAGATGGTTGGCTTGTCGCTCTTGCGACCCTTCTTGGTAGTAATCAAAATCACACCGTATGCTGCACGTGCACCATAGATGGCTGCAGAAGAAGCATCCTTCAATACAGAGATAGACTCCACGTCTTCTGGATTCACGAGGTTGGCATCCATCTGAACGTTGTCAACCAATACCAATGGGCTACCGCCGTTCAAAGACGTGTTACCACGGATATTGTAGCTAGAGCTGGCACCAGGAGCACCACCACTGTTCATAGATACGTTCAAGTTAGGAACAACACCCTGAAGACCCTGACCGATGTTGGTGATAGGACGGTTTTCCAATACCTTACCATCCACGTTGGCAACAGCACCAGAGAGGTTTACCTTCTTCTGTGTACCATAACCTACGACAACGACTTCTTCCAAGCCCTGTGTATCTTCTGCGAGAGTTACATTGAGACTTGTGCCGTTCCACTTGATTTCACTGTTCACGAAACCAATATAAGAGATAACGATTGTTGTACCCTTGCTTACACCAGAAAGGGTAAAATTGCCGTCCAAATCGGTAACGGTAGCATTCTTGGTACCTTTCACTGATACAGAAGCACCAATAATAGGCTCACCGGTAGCATCCTTTACCACACCCTTACAAACAGCACCTTGCTGTGCAATCATTGCTGCACCCAATGTGTTTGAGGTAGAAACAGTACTCGCATTGGCGCCACCTACTAAGATCGTAGATAGTAATAGGGTCATGCCAAACTGACTTTTTTTGCTCATAATTGTTT
>OGJW01000157.1_pt1 | contig 23823 bp, 15 predicted proteins | sample 1572361 | NCBI WGS metagenome assembly OGJW01 (sample SAMEA2582078, study PRJEB24529) | metagenome | biome: Human gut stool | place: China | collected 2011 | reverse complement strand
CCCACATGAGCTTGCTCATAGGTGGGTGAAAGACCTTAGGACCCGCCCCGATATGCAGTTCTTACGCCTGCTCCTGAATATATCTGATAACATCACCTACTGTTGCCATATTTTCCAATTCTTCGGAAGGAATGGACACTCCGTATTCCTCCTCAAATGCCATTACCAGTTCAAACAGATCCAGGGAATCCACTTCCAGATCCTCCTTGAAACGGGTTGCCTCTGTGATCTCTACATTCTCCTGGTTTAACTGTTCTCTGATGATAGCTGCTACTTTTTCTAACATGTTTTTGCTCTCCTTATGCATTTAAAGTCTTTCTTCGTCAAATTATTTTGACTATCAAAGTATTTAAATGCAATATACTACGCGGATGTTGTTCTGTCAACATCTTTTTTTATTATTACCACATATATTATTTTCATCGCTCTGGCGGTAAAATCAGGATTTTTTGTTTCTCCCCTTGCCAAACCGGCATTTTTCAGATAAAATAATCTACGTTGTAATCCTTTGGAGACGTATCGAAGTGGTCATAACGGGGCGCACTCGAAATGCGTTAGCCCTTCTCGGGCACGTGGGTTCAAATCCCACCGTCTCCGCGCATAAAAAGCCGATAATCTGTGAAAACAGACTATCGGCTTTTCGTTTTAGAAAAATGTGCAAAATATGTGTTTATTTTCCAGAAAAATGTGTTACGTCTCCCGCAGGATCTGCATGATCGTATCATAATGCTCCGGATCATGTGGGAAGGTGCAGTCTGAGCAGTCCTTGATCCGTCTGCCGTTTTTCTCGAAATACCGGGGATTCCCTGGGCAGTGCTCCAGGCGGTACATGGGGCAGTAGCAGAACAGGCAGTTGAAATCTGCAAGTCCCTTGTGGCAGGGGAAATATTTACAATCTTTATTCTCAAAAAAACGATAGGAATTTTCCATTTGCAACACTCACATCCTTCCATAACCTGCAAAGTTTGCGCATTGGCGCAAATTTGCGTGTGAAACTTAGAACTTCTTCACGAAAGAGCCCTTGCTCTGAGTGATCAGAAGTTCTTTTCACACTTCACACTACACTTCTTCCGCCATGCACATTCCATGGGCAATCTTCTGCTCTTTCAGCTGTTCCTCCAGCTGGTTCAAGGCATCATCTTCATCCTCTGCAAACACCATCGCCTGATAGACTTCCTCCGGTCCTTCCGGTGCCAGCGCTGTCACCTCATACATCTGCATGGCAATTACCTCTTTCTTCCTCAAAATACACGTTCACCCTTCTCTTTATTTTATACCCGTTTCCCCGTTTTTTTGCAAGCGAAAAGCGCCACTCCGGGGAAGAGTGCCGCTTTTCAGGAGAGATTTATGTATTGAATGTTGTTGGCGAAATATTAACCCTTGACGCTTCCCATTGCCACGCCCTGGACAATGTACTTGGAAAGGAACAGGTATACGATGATAACAGGGAAGATAGAGAATGCAATCGTTACATACACCTGACCCATATCAAACTTCAGGAAGTCTGCGGAACGCAGCTGAGCGATCAGGATAGGTAATGTCTTCATCTTGTCATCATGCAGAACCAGTGCCGGTGTGAAGTAGTTATTCCAGTTCGCTACGAAAGTGAAGATCGCCTGTACTGCGATTGCCGGCTTCATCAGCGGCAATACGATGGAATTAAATGTACGGAACTCACCGGAACCATCGATTCTGGCTGCCTCTACCAGAGACAGGGGCAATGCACTTTCCATGTACTGCTTCATATAGAAGAAAGTAGCGGGTGCTGCGATTGCCGGGATGATCAGGGGGATAAAGTTATCCTCCAGCTTCATATCAGCTACCAACTGGATAAATCCGAGTGCGGTAACCTGGGTAGGAATGGTCATGATTGCCAGGATAAAGGTAAACATGAACTTCTTTAACTTAAAATCATATACATGGATCGCATATGCGGTCATGGTAGAGAAGTAGGTACACAGCACAGCACTGCAGGTTGCTACTACAAGGCTGTTGATCATACCTCTGACTACCGGCAGGGTTCCTGCCATGACACCCTTCCAGTTCTGGATCAGATGTGTGCTGGGCAGCAGGGTAAATCCCTGTGTCAGCTCGCCTTTGGATCTAGTTGCATTTACAAACAGTATATAGAACCAGAACAGGCAGAGAAAACTCATAATAACCAGTACGATATATGCAAGTGCTCTTCTGGCATGAATGCCCAGACCTTTTTTTGTCTCGTTTGTTTCTACGCTCAACATTTCTGCCACCTCCTACTTATCCTGTTTGCCGTTCGAGAACTTAAATACGATCAAGCTCAGGATACCCGTGATAATGAACAACATTACAGACAACGCACCACTCATTCCGTAGTTCTTACTGTACAAATGGTTGTTCAGGTACATGATCAGGGTCATGCTGGATCTCATAGGATCGCCCTTACCGTTGGTCAGAATCTGAGGTACATCGAACATCTGCAGACCACCGATCAGGGATGTGATCATTACGTAGATCAGAATCGGCTTCAACAAAGGTAATGTAATCTTGAAGAATACCTGGGTAGAGGTTGCTCCGTCTACCTCGGCTGCCTCGAAGAGGGAAGTATCGATACCCATCATACCTGCCATCAGGAGGATCGTTGTATTACCAAACCACATCAGGAAGTTCATCAATGCTACCAGACCTCTGGTACTCCATACGTTTGTAAGGAACTGATATGGCTCTTTTAAGATTCCGATCTGCATCAGCATTTCATTGATAGGACCACCATCAGAGAACAGCGTGAAGAACAACATTGCAAATGCGGAAGCCATGATCAGGTTCGGCAGATAGATCACTGTCTTGAAGAATCTCTGTCCCTTTAATCTAAGGCTGGGATCCGAGAACCATGCACCCAGAAGCAGAGATATGATGATCTGCGGTACAAATCCCAGTATCCACATGATCAATGTATTCTTGGTGTACATCCACAGGTCCGGATTGGACAACAGCTTTGCATAGTTACCAAATCCGATGAAATTCGGTCCGATCTGTGTCAGTCCGGAACGGTAATTTTCAAAAAAGCTGTAATAAAATGTCCTGAACAACGGGATCAACTGGAATAATACATACACTACTACAAAGGGGATCAGGAAAATATACCCCCACTTATTATAGCGTACCACCTTTCCGCGTTTTACCTTTGCCATAATGATTCCTCCCTTTTGCCGTCATGCTCTCTTAGCGACTTTACGTTTTTCGTGCCTTTCTTTGTTTCCGATCAGGCTCGCAGCAGCTCTCTTCTTTTTGTTCTTAATTATCTTCTTCTGAAAAAAGCTTCTGCCAACCGGGAATTTTGAGAGAAAAACCGTGCCTACCTGACCAGCCAGGCAGGCACGGTTCTCAATTCCTTATTGTTTCGCTATTCGCTTATCATTTCGGATTAGTGAGTAAGCTCAGGATACTTCTCTTCTACAGCCTTGTAGAACAGATTCAGTGCATCATCCAGAGAAGCCTTGCCATCGAAGTAGTTCTTCATAGCATGCTGGAACTCTTCGTTACATCCCTGATCGTATGCAGACAGGTTGCTCAGATCGATCTTCTCAGCGCCTGCGCAGAACATAGCCAGAGGGTTCTGTCCGCCCAGTACCTTGCTCTGATAAGAGGTATCTGCTGCCATAGCTTCCATAGCGGGTTTGTTGTTTACGAAATCATCATCAGCTACAACGATCTCTTTCATGATGTCTTCATCAGTGGTCATCTTCAGGATGATATCCTTAACCAGAGAAGCGTTGTCGGTTCCGGTAGCACCGCAGATCCAAGTACCGCCCCAGAAGAAGCCCTGAGGTCCTTCAGTAGCGCCCCAGCCACCCTGATTTGCGATAGATCCATCGGTATCAGCTGCCATGGAGAAGTTGATCAGCCAAGCGGGTCCAAAGTAGCAGAATACTTTGCCATCGGGATAGAAGCCTTTGCTCCAGTCATCAGACCACAGGTCGAAGGTACCGGTTTCCTTAGCGTCAACCATCTTCTTGGAGTCATCAACCCACTTCATCAGGTTGTCATCGATTACGATCTTGCCATCCTGTACCCATTTGCCGGATACGTTGTTGGAGTATACACGATAAGTATCGTTTACGGAAGATACCATGTTGTAACCGGCTGCTTTCATCTTCTCAGCGGTTGCGGTGAAGGTATCCCAATCAGATACAGACTTCTGAACCTCTGCAGGATCATCGGTTCCCAGAACAGCCTTAGCAGCTTCACGGTTGTAAATCAGAACGCCGGGGCAGCCCTGCCATGAAACACCCTTCAGATTGCCGTTGGAGTCGGTAACAACATCCTTGGTGTACTGATACTGGTTAGCCAGATCTGCATCGGTGATGCCCAGATCCTTAACAGGCATTGTGTAGTCGGTATCAACATATTTCAATGCGTAGTCAGCCTCAACCAGGAACAAGTCGATCTTGTCATCAGCTGCTGCATCAGCCTGCTTTAACAGTGTTGCATCCAGATTGTTCTGATAAGCGTTGTCATCAGAAGGAGTGATGTTCCACTTTACAGTGATGTCACCGATCTTACCGGTGGTTCCATCTACTTCTTCATATCCGGGATAATGATCTGTCAGACGGCTCTTGAACTCCTCGTTCCAGCAGTAGATGTTGAAGACTTTGCCTTCCTCTGTTGCTGCCTCCGTAGAAGCTACCTCGGTAGAAGCTGCTGCTTCGGTGGATGCTGCGGGTGCTGCCTCACTAGAAGCTGCTACAGGAGCATCGTTGCTGTTGCCACAGCCTACCAGCATGCTGGCAAGCATAGCGGTTGTAAGTAAAGCACTAAGTACTTTTTTCTTCATGTTTGTTTCCTCCCATTTTTTGTTGAATGTTTGTTGTAAGTGCTTGTTGCATTTATCTTCATATGGTTGCGGTTGCTACGCTTCCATATAAATGCCTGATTATTTGTCTGTCGGAATCTGTGCTACCGACTTGCCTTCCACTACCTTACCGGGTACTATGACCTGTTCGATAATGGTGGTCTTAGGTCTCTCTATGAGGCTGATCAGTTCTCTGGCTGCTAAGCATCCGATCTGTTCGGTATCCTGCTGGACTGTGGTCAGCCTGGGCTCCAGCTGTCTTGCGGACTGAATCCCATCGTATCCTGCCACCGAGATATCTTCGGGAATCTGTAACCCCCTCTCCCTGATAGCATTGATGCCTCCGAAGGAAGCGAAATCATCCGGATAAATGATACATGTCGGTGGATCCGGAAGATCCAGTAATTCGTTGGTCACACGATAGGTTGTGGTTGTATCTCTGTAGGCTGCCTCTCTGATGTACTCATCGGGAATCTGTAGTCCCAGTCGTTCTGCCGTCCGGTAGAAGCTGGATAATCGTCCCGAGGTAACCGCTGACATTGCGCCGTGTATATAGGCAATTTTTCTATGTCCTCTGCTATATATGTATTCCAGCAGTTCTTTCATACCTGCCACATTGTCCGACATGATCGCGATACGGTTATTAAACAGATAGTCAATAGTAACTACTGGGATGGAACTCTGTACTAATTCGATGACTTCGGGATCTGCGAAATCGATACAGGCGAGCACCACTCCGTCAAAGCCTCTGTACCTGCTGTGTTCCAGGTAGGACATCCGATCCGAACGGTTCTTGCAGCTGTTAATAAAGGTAATGTCGTAACCGCTCTTCTCTGCAGTCCTCTTGAAGCTGTCCAGTACACTGGAAAAGTAATCATGGGTCAGACCGCTTTGTGCTTCATCTACGAAGAGGACTCCTATTCCATAAGTTCTGTTCGTCTTCAGTGCTCTGGCGGAAAGGTTCGGGGAATATCCCATCTCCTTGGCTACCCGTCTGATATTTGCTTTGGTTTCTTCTCCAATGTCCTTGTGGTCGTTCAGTGCCTTGCTGACAGTTGCAACGGAGACTCCACAAATCTTGGAAATGTCTTTCAATGATGCCATACCGTTCTCCTGTTTCATGTCTTCGTCATTTCATCCGACCTGTTTTGTAACTTAATCGTTTTCGTAGTTTTAATATATACCACCTTTGAGCATTTTGCAATACTTTTTTGCAGTTTTTTTCTAAAAAGTATCCACTTTGTCTATAATTAACAATTTCAAATAAGTGTTTTTGTACATTTGGCTTGTGCAGCAATTGGGTTTCTTCTATATAATGGCAAAGTATGCGATAACGTTTGCTACTATTTTGTTTCGTAAATCTGCTTTTTTCAAGATCCGTTTTGTTTTGTATCTTCTGTCCATGTTTTTCTTGCGTATTTGTATATATTGCGCATTTTACAGGCTTTTTCAAGATTCGTATTGCATTTTTAGCACTGCTTCTGTATAATACAAATCAGAATTCCGGATTACTTAATCGTTTACTGAACATTAAGCAGTCCGCAGCGAAAAAGCAAACACTCAACATACAACAACATGAAAGAAGGAGATTTTCTTATGAAGTATGGTCATTTTGATGATGTGCATCAAGAATATGTCATCACTACTCCCAAGACTCCGCTTCCCTGGATCAACTATCTGGGATGCAACGAGTTTTTCAGTCTGATATCCAACACCTGCGGCGGATATACCTTCTATAAGGATGCCAAACTGCTGCGTCTGACCCGTTATCGTTACAATAATGTACCGGCAGACATCAACGGCAAATATCTGTATATTAAGGATGGAGATACCGTATGGAATCCCGGCTGGCAGCCTACGAAGACCGAGCTGGATTCTTACGAGTGCCGTCACGGTATCGGTTACAGCCGTTTCACCTCTTCCAAGAACGGTGTTAAAGCTTCCGTGCTCTCCTTCGTTCCTCTGAATGATAACTGTGAGATCTCTCAGCTGACTCTGACCAACGGAAGCTCCGAGGACAAGAAGCTGTCCGTATTCTCTTATGTAGAATGGTGTCTGTGGAATGCCGATGATGATATGAAGAACTTCCAGCGTAACTTAAGCACCGGCGAAGTGGAGGTACAGGATTCGACTATTTACCACAAGACCGAGTACCGCGAACGCCGTAATCATTACGCAATTTATTCTGTAAATACGAAGATTGACGGTTTCGATACCAGCAGAGATGCTTTTCTTGGTGCGTACAGAGGTGCTGATTCTCCCGAAGCGGTTGAGAACGGCAAGTGCACAAACTCCATGGCAAGCGGCTGGTCTCCCATTGCTTCTCATCAGATCAATGTGGATCTGGCAGCCGGCGAGACCAAGACTTTCATCTTCGTACTGGGCTATATCGAGAATCCCGAAGACGAGAAGTGGGAGTCCTACGGTGTGATCAACAAGACCCGCGCGAAGGAAATGCTGGCAAAATACCAGACCGACGCCCAGGTAGAAGAAGCTTTCGCAGCGCTGCAGGCTTACTGGAAACAGTTACTTGCCCGTTACACGGTAGATTCTGCTGACGAAAAAGTAAACCGTATGGTCAACACCTGGAACCAGTATCAGTGCATGGTAACCTTCAACATGTCCCGTTCCGCTTCTTATTATGAGTCTGGAATCGGTCGTGGCATGGGCTTCCGTGATTCCTGCCAGGATCTGCTCGGCTTCGTACATCTGATCCCGGATCGTGCAAGAGAGCGTATCATCGATATCGCTTCCACCCAGTTCCAGGACGGCAGCGCTTACCATCAGTACCAGCCTCTGACCAAGAAGGGCAACTCCGATATCGGCAGCGGCTTCAATGATGATCCTCTGTGGCTCATTGCAGGTACCAGTGCTTACGTAAGAGAGACCGGTGATACCTCCATCCTGACCCAGATGGTTCCTTTTGACAACGATATGAGCGTAGCTGCTCCTCTGATGGATCACTTAAAGCGCTCCTTAGACTATATCATCAACCACAAAGGTCCTCACAATCTGCCTCTGATCGGCCGCGCCGACTGGAATGACTGTCTGAACCTGAACTGTTTCTCCGCTCATCCCGGAGAATCCTTCCAAACCTTCGGTCCCAGTGAAGGACCCGTGGCAGAATCCGTATTCATTGCCGGTATGTTCGTAAAATACGGTGAAGAATATGCCCAGCTGTGCGAGCTGATGGGTGATGCCAATGAAGCTGCCCGCGCACGCAAGGAAGTACAGGCAATGTACGATGCGATCCTGAAGGATGGCTGGGACGGCGACTGGTTCGTTCGTGCTTACGATGCTTACAGTCACAAGGTAGGTTCCAAGGAATGCCGCGAAGGTCAGATCTACATCGAGCCTCAGGGCTTCTGTGTGCTCGCCGGTGTCGGTGTAAAGGAAGGGCTTGCCGAGAAGGCACTGAATTCCGTAAAAGAAAGACTGGATACCAAGTATGGTGTCATGATCTTACAACCTGCATACACGGAGTATCACCTCGAACTTGGTGAAGTATCCTCTTATCCCCCCGGATACAAGGAGAATGCCGGTATCTTCTGCCACAACAATCCCTGGGTATCCATCGCAGAGACCGTTCTGGGCAGAGGTGACAGAGCCTTCGAAATCTACCGCAAGACCTGTCCCGCATACATCGAGGATATCAGCGAGATCCATCGTACCGAGCCTTATGTATACTCCCAGATGGTAGCCGGTAAGGATGCAAAATTCCACGGCGAGGCGAAAAACAGCTGGCTGACCGGTACCGCGGCATGGACTTTCGTAAATATCTCCCAGTACATCCTGGGTGTATATCCTACCCATCAGGGATTATCCGTAGATCCTTGTATTCCTAAGGGCTTCGGCGATTTCTCCATCACCCGTAAGTTCCGTGAGGGCACCTATCACATTCGGGTGAAGAATCCTCAGAACGTGGAGAAGGGTGTGGTATCCATGACCGTAGATGGCAAGGCTGTTGACGGACACATCATCCCTTACGAAAAGGGCAAGGAAGAGTACAACGTAGTTATTACGATGGGCTAATTCCTTTCAAAACGATTTCTATCCTCCTTAAAACCCCGGCAGTTATGATAACTGTCGGGGTTTTGTATTGTTTTCCAATAGTTTCCGGTATGTAGCATCCATTCCCAGAGCTCCAAGTGGTGCCGTTATGAGGATTGCCAGCACTGCCACTGACAGGACGATCTTGCCACAGGATAATCCCATCGATAACGGTACGGAACCAATAGCTGCCTGCACGGTAGCCTTCGGCAGATAAGCGATCATGCAAAACAGGCGCTCCTTTTTACCTAGTTCCGTTCCCAGCAGACACAACGCCACACCAACGGAACGGAACACCAGTGCCAGCAGAATCATGCCCACTGCTGCAAGACCGGCTTCCATGGTATAGCGGATGTCCACCGCAGCGCCTACGAGTACAAACAGTACTACCTCCGCTGCCAGCCACAGCTTGCCGAACTTGACAGACAACCTGCCCGTGACTTCCTTAGGTGTCCGCAGCTTCAGTGCACAGGCCATGCTCACCACGGCTAACAATCCGGAAAATGCAACCATTCCCTTTAACATCGTCTCCAGTGCCATTAGCAGGAAAGATAACCCCATAATAATAATGACCTTCATACTATTGCGCACATAACTGCCCTTCCGATATAACAGTTCAAAGAGCTGTCCCAGCAGCCATCCCACCAACGCACCGACCAACACACCGGTCAGGATTGACACCGGAATATTTGCAAAATCCAGTGCATTTACATGTCCGCCCTGCGCCATTCCAACAAAAGTGGAAAACAGCACTATGACATAAATGTCATCGCAGGAAGCTCCTGCCAGGATCATCTGCGGAATACTTTTCTCCGTGCCATAGCCGTTCTCCATAAGGTGCACCATCCTCGGCACCACCACAGCAGGTGACACTGCTGCCAGTACCGCACCCATGACCGCCGCATCGACTCTGTTGATATTCAGGATCATGGGGGCAAATATTACAAAAGCAAGCAATTCACAAGTAGCGGGAACGCAGGACAGCATGACTGCGGAACGTCCTACTTTTTTCAGATCCTTCAGATCCAGAGATAATCCGGCCTTGAGAAGTATAATGATCAGCGCGATCTGTCGCAGCTGTGATGAAATATTCAGAATCGATACATCCAACAGGTTCAGCACATATGGTCCCAGAATAATTCCGGTAAACAGCATTCCTATAATGCGTGGCAGGTGAATCTTCTGGCAGATTGCTGCCATAAGAAGTCCCAGCAAAAAAATCAGTCCCAGTGATGTAAGCATAAAAATTTCCTCCATTTTCTCGCAGCAGGACGTTTTGGATTCCAACAAAAAGGCTGGTGTCCCCTGCATATTCTGCAGAAGTCATCAGCCAAATAAAATCCTATTTCGGCGGTTCGAAGCCTAAGTTTCCGGGAGAACCTCATTCCCGATGTTTTTATTATATACTAGAAAATATCCACCGTCAACGCATCCCCGAAATTCTCTGCTGGAATCTCGAAATCAACAATTCCCACTGCATACGGCTGCAGTACATACTGCCCGGATTCAAAGACGAATCCATCTCCTGTAATGCTGAAAGTCGGGCTTGCCGGTCCATTGCCGGTACCTGCGATGTCCGCTCCATAGATTTCCTGATAGATAGTATCCATATTTTCCGTACCATCTAACACTACCAGTTTAATACTCTTCTCATAATCAGGGAAGAAGCAGTCATCCGTCGCCTGCATCTCGGCAGCTTTTTTCGTCACCAGTTCCAGTGCTTTGTCACGGAAGCTGTTTCCGAGACTGTCAAAGGTAATTTTTTCTCCTGTCTGCGTATAATAGTTTCTGTAATCCTGTATGTACCAGCCATGCGCTCCCTGATTATAGCCCTCATTGCCCCATACCACGCTGATCACCTTGTCATCTGCACGGATCACCTGAAATGAAAGCTCTTCATAGCTTGTCACTCCCGACATCTCGCCCTCATAAACTGTACCGAAATCACTATTGTTGATACTATCCAAAAAAGTTTCCACATACGCGTTCAAATCCTTTTGGATCTTGTCCTGCGCTTCTTCATTACCTTCTATCGTGATCGTCGGCACCTGATAGGTATAGGTGTATTTTCGTTCCGCATTTTCCGGATCACTGCTGCCTTCAAAATCCTCTGTGGTAATCTCCACTTTGCCGGTTGTCGCAGTCTCGGTCTGCATCTCCTGCTGCGATGCAGTCTCCGTTTCTGCATTCTCCAGTACGCTTTCCTGCGTATTCTCAATTGCGGTGCCGGTCACCTCCGGGATCACCGGAGATTCCAGACTTCCGCATGCAGTGCATGTAAACAATAGTCCTGTAAGTAATGCTGCTAATAATTTCTTTTTCATTTTATTTACCTCCCAATATCAATATATATCGTCTCTGCATCATAACTGCATCATATTCGAACAGTGGAATTTAGTCTGACACACTACATTCCAGTGGCTTGTTTGTTATACAGAAAAACAGAGAATTTCGCCATGAATTACTATGATTATAACAGAAATCCATTATTTTTTCTCTAAAATCATTCGATTTCAGGCAGCTTTTAAAGACACGGTGGAATTTACCTGTGCACTGGAATTTAAAATTTCAAGTCAGCGCAAAAATAAAAACGAATGGTCCTCCCAAACCATTCGTTTTTATTTTCGTTTTCAATTTCCCGTCTTATACTTTTTCTCTTTTTATTGTGCCCGCATCTTAGTTCAGATTCAATCTCTGACCCACCTTGATCACATTCCGGTTCGTGATCTGTGCGTTTCTGCGAAGCAGCTCTGCCAGGGTCATAAGATTCCTCTGTGCGATCTTGGAAAGCGTATCTCCCGGCTTAATGGTGTAATCACCTTCTGCAAACCATACGCTTTCGGACGGTCTGTGCTCCGTTACTGTTACCAGATAATTACCGCCACGCTTTAATGCGAACATGGACTGTCCGTTAGAAGTTACGGTAAAGGATCCACAGTACTCCAGACGACCCTTTTCTGTATTGTAACGATACAGGTTTGCAGTCTTACCTGCATTTTCCTTACCTACATTTACATGAATATTCACATTCACGCCAAAACTTCCGCTATCCTTAATCGCCAGTTGTCTTACAGGTGCGGATGTCTTAGCAGCTACAACATTTGCAGGAATATTGTTGCTCGTCTGATCCACTGTCAGGTCAATATTCTGAATCTTAGACAGATCTTTATTTTTCAGATCCTGACCACTGATACTCATCGCTATACCATTTCCACTATGGAATGCAACCGTTACGTTGGTACCCTTAATGGTATTTAGTACCTTCTGCGGAACCTGTACCTCACCGGTACATACCATGTTCATGTTAACCGTTGCAATCGCGGGGTTCTGTGCAATTTCTGTAACCTTATCCTGTACAGAACTGCTTACTTCATTCCAGTTCACAGTCTCCGGAGCGGAAGAAGTGCCTGCACTGCCAGAGCCATTATCATTGCTATTATTATTTTCAGGCTTACTGTCATCCTGCTTCGGTTCATCGGGTGTTACAGTAATGTCCCCGGAGGTTCTTCCGGACATTCTTGCACCTACACCTTCCGGTACCTCATCGGTCAATTCAAGGAAGCCATTCATATTGATGGTACCGTCTGCATTTCGGGTGATACCACCATCCTTCAGAGCAGATGCTGTATCCAGACTCTTGAACCAGGAAGCAGTTGCCTCCTTACCATTATTATTGACAGACTTACTGCCATTAAAATAGTAATTCGTAGCACCTTTGACATCTGCAGCATTCTGTGTTCCTAACAGCTTAAACTGCTCAGCCACCTTGTTGGACACCTTGTAGGATAAAATACCGTCTGCTGCAAATGCTGTATTTACAGCGGTGTTGGTGTAAAATGCTACATTGTAACTTTCATTATCGAATGTTGTGCTACTGTATACCTTAATATCAGGGCAGCTGTTAGAGTCAATACCCTTTGCCTTATTCGCAAAAGCAACAGAATTCTTCAGCACATGAGCTCCCGGCATACTGTCGCCACCCATTTTGAAACCATTACCATTGCCGGCATTGATCTCTCTGCCATTCTCGTCTAAAATATAGCCATTTTTGAATGCCACACAGTTCTGAATCGTTACCACTCCAATGGAACCACTCTGCACTTTAGCGAACAGATCCCATCCATCATCGGCATTGTATGCCGCGATACATCCGTCGAATACGTTGCCCTGACCTACAGTCAGCTTTGCAGCGAATCCATCCGCATCCTCATAACCCTTATCTGCATTCAGGTAGGAACTACAGTTCAAAATTGTGTTATGAGCTGGCCACTGATTAAATTGATCAGTGCCAAGATAACGGCTGATCTGTATACCTGTGTTACCATTTTTATATGCTTTGATCCGATCCAGTATATTATGGTTACCGGATACCTGAATACCCTTCTGGGCATCTGCCGATCTGGTCACATCGAATCCCTGGAAATACCAGTAGTCGCCTGCCAGTATCATACCTGCGCATTTTCCGCCAAAGTCAAATACAGGTCTTGAGCCCGCCTCAGGATCAGCGATCATATAGATCATCGCATCTGCAGTACCATTGATTCCACGTTCTACTTTTACAGTACTGGACAGATTGTAAGTTCCTTCCTTGATCAGGATCTTCTGCCCGGGTGCAGCAATCTTCACTGCTGTGTAGATATCCATAGGAGCATCCTTGGTACCTGCTGCATTCGATTTACCATTCGGACTCACATAAATATTGTTGTTCTCTACCGTCTTATACTCTACAGTGTGGTTAATAGTCACCGGATCATAGGAAGTCATTAACTTAAATTCGCCGGGTTTGTATTCCTTATCCGGGATAAAGTTGATCGTAAATGTGTTTTTGCCACTGTTCAACTTCAGAGCTACCGTTTCCTTGGTCAATGCTTTGAATTCCTTGTTCAGGACTTCTTTTCCGTTCTGATCCTTCACGACCAGAGTACCGTCACCATTGCCATAGTATACCAGATTATAATCCGCAGAATTGGAGAACGCAGGAGATTCTATCGTATTGATCGGATATACATATTCAATCTCTCTTTCCTCTGCTTTTTCATCATCTGCAGGGTTAATCGTCTTCAATTCAATATTGCTTACAGTTATTCTCGCATTTCTGGAAGCGAAGAATCCAACATAAATATTGTCTTTATCAATCTGGGTCAAAGAAGTTCTCTCCAGGTCATAGTAACGTATTTCTTTGATTACTTTGTTATCCTTATCTAAATATCTCAGATAGTAACCTGTGTTATTTCTCTGAATCTGCAGGCGGAAGTCAGTCAACGGATTCTCCAGGTTTCCGGCAGGCTCTGCCTTTTCATTCCAGTTACCCACAAGATTATAAGTGCCAGGGCCCTTAGCTGCCGCACCGGTCTCCAGTGTTGTGGTCTTACTTACATAACCTGCAGGCATCGTAATGGTTCCATTTTTAATTCCAGCAACATCCTCTGCCGTTACACCAAGCTTGGAAATCGCACCCAGACCAAGCTTCATGGAGATTTTGCCCGCAGAGCTGTCAGTAGTTACATCCTCGCCATCCCAGTAATACTCAATCTTGGTAGCGATTGCCTGATAAGTATTGTTCCAGAATGCAGTTCCATCACCATTTAGGCCAACTGCATCCGCAGCCATCATACCGAAGCCTTCCTGTCCATTGGAAAGTTTCCAACTGTCTACATGAATATCTGCTGTCAAAGTAAAGTTCTCCGTCTCAGGATCAATTGCCGTATAATAGAAAGTCAGTCCATCCGTAGATCCGGGTACAATCTTACCTTTGCCGCCTTCACTATATACCGTTACCTTACCGTCATTTGCATTTCCGATAACACCATTATTCTTAGAATCCGTACTGGAACCGTATGTGGATTTGCTCCATACTCGCTGTGCCTCAGCCGTTACTGTAACAGTTGCTGTTCCGGGTTTAGTTTTATCTTCACCACGTACAGCTACTACGCTGATCGTATATGCCTTTCCTACAATCAGTCCAGTTAAAAGAGCTGTGGTTTCATCAGCTTTTTTCGTCACTGAGACATCTTTTTCTCCCTCTGTAGCAGCGGTTACAATATATCCAGTTGCTTCCTTAACCGCTCCCCAGATTACTTCTACGCTGTTGTTGCCCTTGCTGGTCGCACTGCTTATTACAGGAGTTGCTAAAACCAATGCAAAATCAACATCCAATGTATTCTCAGCCGCCTTATTCTCTTCTCCATCACGAGTAGCAACTACGCTGAATACATACTTACCAGAATTCTCCGGTGTAAATGTAACCGTAAAGTCCTTACCATCTTTTGCAACACTCTGTGTCTTAACTACAGTTCCGGCTTCATCTTTCATCGTTATCACAAGTGTATCTGCGCCATCATAACCGACAAGACCAGTAACTTTTACTTCAATATCATTTTTGTCAGTAATCTGCTTCGCACTGACCAGTGTCGGTGCTTCTACAGTAGACCAGTCTGCTCTGGCAGGTCTGCTGCCACCTGTTGTGTCAGATACCTTAGCAGAAAGAATTCTAACGCCTCTTCCTGTATTATTCCCATCCTTCGGAGAACATATCTGATACGTTCCTGCTTCCAGCTTGCTATATTTAACTTCTTTTACAGGATCTGTTCCATATACCGTAATAATTCCGGTTGTCTCTCCGTCGGGAATCACTTTTGTTCCATCGCTCTTCAACAAAGCAAAATCCGAAGTATTACTAGAACCGGTACTTGTTATGTTAATCGTTACGCTTGCCTGTCCCTGTACCGCAAAACTCATACATCCGGTTTCTGTTTTTCCCACTTCCGCTGAAAACGTGCTACTATTTCCTCTAGTTACTGTTCCGCTAAAAGTAAAATAATTATCTGTTCCATACTTTCCTTCCGGTACAGCCGCCTTTTTCTCCAGCTTAGAAACTATTGCATCTGTTGCTGCATCAAATTCGTATTCCTTTGTAACGCTTACCGGTACATCCACTACTTTTGTAGAAAGAATTCTAACACCTCTTCCTGTATTATTCCCATCCTTCGGAGAACATATCTGATACGTTCCTGCTTCCAGCTTGCTATATTTAACTTCTTTTACAGGATCTGTTCCATATACCGTAATAATTCCGGTTGTCTCTCCGTCGGGAATCACTTTTGTTCCATCGCTCTTCAACAAAGCAAAATCCGAAGTATTACTAGAACCGGTACTTGTTATGTTAATCGTTACGCTTGCCTGTCCCTGTACCGCAAAACTCATACATCCGGTTTCTGTTTTTCCCACTTCCGCTGAAAACGTGCTACTATTTCCTCTAGTTACTGTTCCGCTAAAAGTAAAATAATTATCTGTTCCATACTTTCCTTCCGGTATAGCTGCCTTTTTCTCCAACTTAGAAATTATCGCATCTATTGCTGCCTCAAACACATATATTCCATCTGCGTTTTGTACCACAGGCGCAGAAGTTTCACCCGTCTCTTCTGTTTCTAAGACTTCTGTCTCTTCCGCTTCCGGCATTACAACATCACCGCCGGATACCGTCACTTCTCCCTGTTCTGCTAAAACTGCTTCCACTGGTTCCGTTTCCTGCACCTGCTCCACAACCGTTTCCTCTGCTTGTACAGAGATGGGATTAATTCCCATTCCCGACAGCACCATAGCTCCTGCCAGTAACAGTGCGATTAGTCGTTTTCTTTCCTTTCTGCCTTTACTACCAAACATTTTCCATACCTCCGTTTACTCCGGTTATAAGCGTATACTATGTAAACGCTTACAACGCTATGTACTATATACTAGCACTGTCTGGTCACAATATCAAATCCGTTTTGTGCAGTTTGATTATTTTTGGAAGTATTTCATAGATTATTTGAGCAATTTTTAGATATTTTTTTGCGAAGGTTTCTGATTTTCGCAAAAATGCACAGTTTCGTTATTTTGTTCCAGTTTTTATAAAGTAAATGCTTTCATGTGAAATGTATTAAATTCTGTATCTTTGACTTGGCAAAAGTTATATAGAGTTATATAAGAAAGCATTAAAATAGGTCAATAAAATAGGTTGTCTTTTCAGACAACCTATAACCATCTCTCCATTTTATTCCACGCCCCGCAGCACAACCTTCCCCACATATTTCCGGACCGCTTCCGCCATCTGTTCCAGTTCCTCTCGGGAAAATGCACCGAATGAATCCGCATCGCCATGCTTAACATTATCTCTTTCCGTTGTCTGTATCATCCGGTACAGGCAGTTATCATTCTCCTGATAACTCTGCAGATAATATGCAGGGCATCCTTCGATCCATCTGCCGATCTCCTCAAATTCTCCCACGGTATGAATCCCCTTTACCACAGTAGTCCGGAATTCATAGGGGATGCCGCTGCTTTTCAGGATACCGATACTCTCCTCGATGCGGGAGATATCTATATACGGCAGTCCCGCCGCCCGGGCATAATTATCTTTGGAAGCCTTAATATCCATCGCCACATAATCGATCAGGTGCTCCTGTAACAATTCCCACAATACTCCGGGCATATAGCCGTTGGTATCCAGCTTGATGGGATACTCCAGCTCCTTGATCTTTTGCAGAAACTTGCGAAGATCCCGCTGCAGAGTCGGCTCTCCGCCGGTGACACAGACGCCCTGGAGGATTCCCTGTCTTTTTTTCAGGTAGGACAGCACTTCCTCTTCCGCGACGGAGGGCTGCCCCACAGGATCCAGTACCAGTTCCCCATTATGGCAAAACGGACAGCGAAAATTGCAGCCTCCTGTAAAAACAGTGGCTGCAATATGTTCCGGATAATCTAATAAAGTTGTCTTGTTAAAACCATGTATTTCCATACAGCATTCCCTTCGTCCCCACAGGGACTGTATGACTCTTTCTTACGTCCTCGACATCGTAGAATCCCGGACCACCAGTTCTCCATCGAATACGCAGTGCTGGTGTTTCGCTTTTTTCCCGATAATGTCAAACAGAATCCGGGCAGTCTCTCTCGCCATGCTGTCTACCGGCTGCTTTAAAGTCGTCAATGACGGGATAACATATTTCCCGATTTCCACGCCATCAAAGCCTGTCAGGGAAATATCTTCCGGTACCCTGTATCCGGCATCAGACAATGCTTTTCCAGCACCGATTGCCAGCATATCGGAGATTGCGAAGATCGCCGTGCACGGAATCTGCTTCTCCAGGAATTCCTTCGTCACCATGTAGCCATTCTCCAGGGAGTAATCCTCAAGGTCACTCCTCATGGGCAGGATCAGTTCTTCCCTTACTTCTATTCCGTTATCCTTCAACGCCTTTTTATAGCCTTCCAAACGCAGCTTACCGATGGAAGCATCCGTTTTGCGGGCACAGACGATCGCAATATCCTTATGCCCATTCTTACACAGATAGTCCACCATCTTGTAGCTTTCTTTGGTATCATCCACGGTCACGGAAGAATAGGTATTACGACTGAATCCCTTTGGCAGCATTCCGGTAGTGCTCAAGATAAACGGTACATGAAGCTGTGCCAGTTTTTCCTCGCTGTGAACCAGATAACCACCGAGAAAAATAATGCCCCGAAGCCTTTTTTCCTTTACAAGCTTCAGCGCCACCTCCACTTCATCATCGTCATAATCGACATGCTGCAAAACCATGGAGTAGGACTTTTCCTTGATCTCTTCTTCCAATACCTTGATCATCTGGCTGAAGAAAGAGTTATTAATACCTTTGACCAGTACTGCAATTGCCTTGGCATCCTGACGCTTCAGGTTTCTGGCACTGTTGTTGGGTACGTAGTTATTCTCTTTGATCACCCGCATGATCGTTTCCTTGGTCTCAGGATTGATGTCCGGGTGGTTATTTATGGCACGGGATACCGTGCTGACGCCGACACCGCAGATTCTGGCAATGTCTCTGATCGTGATTTCCTCCATGGAATGCAAACCTTTCTAAGCCTACAGACTTATCTGCCGTACAGCTTCGTCATGCTGCGGATCCGCCCTGCAAGCTCCTTTGTAAAATCTCCGTTCCCCATTCTCCACATCCAGTTGGTGCCAAGTGTGGAAGGAATGTTGATGCGGGCCTCCGATCCCAAACCGAGATAATCCTGCATGGGAATGATCGCCATATCCGCTACGCTGGACATTGCGGCACGCACGAATTCCCAAGGAATCTGCTCTCTGGGAATCGGCTCTCCGTCCGCATTTTTCAGACGCAGATAGTCGTCACAGAGCTTTTTGTCAGCTCCCTTCAAGGTGTCATACCACCCCATCACAGTATCATTATCATGAGTTCCCGTATATACCACGCAATTATGTGTATAATTATGCGGCAAATAATCACTTTCCTCACGGGAATCAAAAGCAAACTGCAAAATTTTCATACCTGGATAACCGGATTTCTTCACTAATTCTATCACAGATGGTGTTAAAAATCCAAGGTCTTCTGCAATAACTTCTTTTTCTCCCAATTTTTCCTTCATGGTACGGAAAATATCGTATCCCGGACCCTGTTCCCAGTGACCGTGCTCCGCAGTGGGTTCCCCATAGGGAATCGCATAATAAGCATCGAATCCACGGAAATGATCGATACGTACCACATCATAGCGCTCAAAGCAGGCTGCCAGCCGCTGCATCCACCAGGCATAACCGGTCTCTTTGTGATGTTCCCAGTTATACAGAGGATTGCCCCACAGCTGTCCGGTGGCAGAAAATGCATCGGGAGGGCATCCCGCTACTGCTACCGGCTCACAATCCTCGTCAAACTGGAACAGCTCCGGATTCGCCCAGGCATCTGAGCTGTCAAATGCCACATAAATGGGAATATCCCCGATAATCTTGATGCCGTTATCGTTGGCATAGGTCTTTAGTTTCTCCCATTGTACCTGGAACAGATACTGCTGGAACTGGTAAAACGCGATCTCTTTCGCATATTTTCTGCGATATTTGTCCATAGCCGCAGGAGTTCTCAGTTTGATATCATCCTCCCAGGCTGCCCAACAGATACCACGGAAGCCGTCCTTGACTGCCATATATAATGCATAATCCTCCAGCCAGTATGCATTCTTCTGTACAAACTCCTGAAATCTTGCATCTTCTTCAATATGACTATTATCAAACGCTTCTTTTAGCAGGCGGAAGCGACTCTTGTAGATTTTTCCGTAGTCCACGGAATGAATGTCGGTACCGAAATCATAAGCATTGCACTGCTCAGCGGTCACATAGCCTCTCACCACCAGATCCTCAGGATCGATGAAATAAGGATTCCCTGCAAAGGTGGAGAAGGACTGGTAAGGAGAATCTCCATAGCTGGTCGGACCTAACGGCAGGATCTGCCAGTATGCCTGACCGGCTTCTTTTAATCTGTCAATAAATTTGTATGCTTCTTTGGAAAAGCAGCCGATTCCGTATTTGGAAGGCAGACTGCTCACCGGCAGCAGGATTCCACTTTTTCTCATAACATAAATCTCCCGTTGTAACTTTTTCGTTTAACCCTTAACTGCTCCGGCTACCACGCCTTCGATGATGTACTTCTGACAGGTCAGATAGAAGACGATGATAGGGATAACAGACAATACCAACAGTGCCATCATGGCACCCAGATCCTTTGCACCGTAAGAGCCTACCAGGTATTGTACTACAACCGGGATGGTTTTGTAATTAGTACTCAGACCAATTACCAGATAGGGCAGCAAATAGTCGTTCCAGATCCACATAGCGTTCAGAATCGCTACTGTGATAGCAGTCGGCTTCAGGATCGGCATTACGACGCCGAAGAAAGTCTGCAGCGGATTACAGCCGTCGATCATGGCTGCCTCTTCGATGTCTAACGGAATAGATTTGATAAATCCGCAGAACATAAATACGGACAGACCAGATCCGAAGCCCAGATACAGAAGCACCATTCCGGGAGGGTTATTTAAGTGAGTCATATTCGCCAGCTTAGACATCGTGAACATAACCATCTGGAAAGGTACGATCATGGAAAATACAAACATATAATACAATACGTTGGTCACACCGGTTTTTACTCTGGTCAGGTAATAAGCGGTCATGGAAGTAAACAGAATGATCGCTGCCACAGAAAATACCGTGATAAAAGCAGACCATCCGAAGGCTGTGAAGAAACCTGTTTTTTCAATACCGTTCACATAGTTGGTAAGCCCTGCAAAAGTCTCTGCGGTAGGCAGTGCGAAAGGATTGTTACTGATGAACAGTTTTCCCTTAAAGGAGTTGATCAGCACGAAGAAAATAGGTGTCAAAAATGCAACTACCAGCACACACAGGATACAAAAAATGATCACATTAGAAGTTTTTTTCTTAGTCATTATTGCTCTACCTCCTTACGTCTGGTAAGTACCAGCTGTCCCAGGGCAATGACTGCCACTACAATGAAGAACAGTACTGCTTTGGCCTGACCAACACCTTCAAATCCGCTTCTGCCATAGAAGGTATTGTAGATATCCAGAGCCAGCATAGCTGTCTTTTTGCTGGGTGCTCCAGCCGTCAATGCAAGGTTCTGGTCGAACAGCTTAAAGCTGTTGGACACGGTGAGGAACAAACATATGGTAATAGATGGCATAACCATCGGAATTTTCACTTTGAATAATGTCTGTAACGAAGTAGCTCCATCGATCTCTGCTGCTTCGATCAGATCCGTAGGTACATTCTGCAGTCCGGCTACATAAATGATCATCATATAACCGATCATCTGCCAGTTCATCAGAATGATCAGACCCCAGAATCCATAGGTCGGATTCGCCACCAGTGTTGTCTCGTATTTTAACAATACTGCGTTGATCATCTGCTGCCAGATATATCCCAAAATGATACCGCCGATCAGGTTCGGCATGAAAAATACTGTACGGAACAGGTTGGTTCCTTTGATCTTTCTCGTCAATGCCAGTGCCAGAATGAAGGCAAACACATTAATGGTGACAATGGACACTACGGAGAATTTTAGAGTAAATCCAAATGCGTTGACAAAATCTTTGTCCGCAAAAATTTTAATGTAATTATATAAGCCTACAAATTGCGCGTTTGTAATTGTCTTAAATTTGCAAAAGGACAGATATACGCCCATGACAAACGGTATGATAAAAGCAAAGGAAAACGCGATCAGGGTAGGCAGTACAAAAATGGGAAAATATCTTTTTAATGTCTTTTGCATAAGCCTGTCTCCTTTTTTACAAACACAGGGGCCGTGGTACCACCACCGCCCCCTGTGTCTGAAGTTATATAAGATGGATTAAGTTATTGTCTTTTTGTCGATGGAGCTTAGTTAGCTGCGGTTGCGGCCTTTTCAGCTGCCCATCTTTCAACTACGGTTGTCTTTACAGTATCCCAGTCGATGGAACCGGAAGCGTACTCCAGAAGAGCTGCGCCGAAGTCATCCTTGAACTGCTGGCTGGGGAAGGAAGTGAAGTTCCATGCTACAGATGTCTTGGAGCTATCTGCCATGTAACGAAGAACTTCCTGTGCCAGAGGATCGGTGGGCTTTTCGTCATCGCTAAAGGTATCGAAAGGAGCGATGAATCCAAGGTCGTTGGTTACTGCTGCCTTACCGGTCTCAGAAGAGAACAGCCATTCAACGAATGCGATAGATGCTGCCTGATCCTCAGCAGAAGCTTCCTTGTTGATGCAGAAGAAATTCTCAGTACCGGTGCACAGTCCCTGGTTCTCTTCGCCTTCAACTCCTGTATAGATAGGAAGGAACTTAACATCCTCAGCTTTAACAGTGTTACCGTCTACGCCATTGATCTGGCTCCAACCCCAGTTACCGTTCTGTACCATTGCTGCCTGACCCAGAGCGAACTCAGCCATGGAGTCGTCTACAGACTTGCTTCCCAGCAGGCCGGGTGCTGTGCAGGAGTTGTTGATGTACAGATCGAAAATGTTCTTGAAGTTATCGGAGTAAGTAAACTCCAGGTTATCGGTATCGGTGATACCCTTGTCCTTGAACTCGTAGTATACAGGGATGTTAGCCAGATGAGTCTGCCATCTCCAGTCTTCACCGGGAGTCAGGGATGTGGAAGCGAATACGCCTTCAATGCCCAGCTCATCTTTCTTAGCCTGCATATCTTCTACAACCTCTTTTAACTTAGCGAAGTTGTTGATCTCATCCATGCTTGCTGCCTTAGCGCCATCCAGTGCGAAGTACTTCTGCATGATAGCGTCGTTATAAATGATACCATAACCCTCTACTACGTAAGGGATTCCGTATACACCACCGTCTTCGCCGGTGATTGCCAGGCTCTTATCCATTAACCAGCTGTACAGGTCTGTATCCTTTAAGTCTGCACAGTAATCTTTCCAGTTCTGATAACCGATAGGTCCATTGATCTGGAACAGGGTAGGTGCTTCCTTGTTAGCGATCTCAGACATCAGGGTCTGCTCATAAGTACCACTTGCTGCGGTTACAACCTTTACAGGAACACCGGTCTCCTCGGTATATTCCTTAGCCAGCTTCTGCCATACTTCGTCAACTTCAGGTTTGAAGTTCAGGTAGTATACAGATCCGTCTGCAGCTGCTGTCGTTTCAACAGCTTCGGTGGTTGCTGCATCGGTCTTGCTGTCGGTAGCAGGGGTGGTAGCTGCTGCATCACCAGAGTTTCCACAACCGGTCAGCATAGAGGCTGCCATTACTGCACAAAGTAATACGCTTGCCAATTTCTTCTTCATAATCTTACCTCTCCTTTATGTTTGTACGGGTGACTTCATAATTTTTGTATGTCCCCGTTACTGTTTCGGAATCGGTATCGGTATTGTTACCGGTAACGTTTCCGTTGCTGTAATTAGAAGATAGCACATTCACGAATCAGTTGCAAGCGGTTTCCTGTAATTTATCGGAAGTTTGTATATTGTTGTCAAATCCGCAGCATCGTTTTTGTGCATTTTTACCGCATAATGAAGTATTGCAAAATGCTTATGGATAATTTTAATTGTTCTGTGACTTGAGAGTTAGTGAAGAAGCCACGAACGCCCGCGGCGAACGGAACATCACGCCTTGATGTCGCGTCTCCAGGTG